>Ga0181612_145290_pt1 | contig 16434 bp, 11 predicted proteins | sample HoacroProtozoa21_FD_119630 | JGI IMG/M metagenome (GOLD analysis project Ga0181612, IMG submission 119630) | Hoatzin crop microbial communities from Cojedes, Venezuel. Combined Assembly of Gp0051906, Gp0051904, Gp0051908
GCAGAAAAGGCCTTGAAGCTGTGCAAGCACTGCTCAGCAATAGCTAAAACACCCCTGTGTTATCAACACTGTTTTCGTCACAAACCCAAAACGTAGCCCCATGCTAGTTACTATGAAGAAATTTAACTCTACCACAGCTAAAACCAGCACAATAGATCAGTGCTTTACCTATAAGTTTTTTTTAGGTGCTGCAGTGAGCTGAATTTTGGTCTATGCTTACAGCTCCTTCCACCTGGGAGATTTCCATTATATCTACCCAAGGAAACCAATAATGACTTAATCACATCAGGAAACTTCTCAGTGAGAAAGGTTGGGGGTGAGGAGGGACTGGTGTTAGAAGCAGACCAAGGAATGAGGTTATTGCACAGCAGCCAGGGCTCTTTGTTTGCTCCAGCTGGCAAAGTTAATTCAAGAATCATGCTTAAAACCACTGCCTGGTATTTTTTTATATTTCTTTCTCTTTTTTTTGTTCTTTGGGGTTGGTCAGCAAATTAGCTGGCAACCTTCTCTAAGAGGTTAATTAGATGAGACTGCTCAGGAACGCTACCCAGGCGCCTGCACACGCTGCCCAGTGGGAAGCTAACAGATGTATAAGAAGCTTGGAAACCTATATTTTTCTAACCGGGGAATCTTTTTCTCCACAGGACCCAAGTTCAGGCAGAGGTCGGATCCTTGTTTCCTTCCAGTGAGGATCAAAGCCTGTTGAAACTGAGTAATGCTTAGAGTGGGAATCAGAGTCTCAGCTTATGGCAATAGAAACTGGCGAGGTTTTGCAGCTCTCCTCAATGCAATGTTATTGATTTCCAGAGTAAGAAATTACTGCTTCTACGGTTTAAAATTTATTCTGTTCTCTGATGTTTGAAATTGGTTTGTCTTTTAAGCTATGCTAACACTTGACATGTAATATAAGATGATTTTGCTGTCACTAGCCAGCAAATGTTTGACCTCAGCAGAGAATGTGAATTTGAAGCATAAAGCTATAGAATTTCTTCTCAGTCCTTGCATTTGTTTCGACTGTGCCTGGTATGGAAATAGCTTCAAATTCAGCCTAGTCATTCATTGTAAAAGGACTGAAAATGAGCCAGTCAGTCTTCTGCCTTAAATTTTGAGTGGGCTTTGGATCAGGCAGCGTTTGCTCAGTCAGGGAACTCCAAACAATAGTGTGAAATATGATTTACCTGATCAGTCACAAGCAGACAATGGTGAGTATGGGCCTACATACACTCAGTACTTGCTACTAGTTCCTTCTGATCTCTTTTCCTCTGTCCCTCCATAGTCAGCTAATGCCATTAACATGACTGAAAACCCATCTTGGGAACTGGAGCACAGCTAGGAACCTTTGTTCTGACACTCATTCATTTGCCTTAGCAGACCTGGAGATCCTGGTACTAACTTTCCTTTGGCGTGTTGATCCATGCATGCAGAAAGGGAAAAAGAGCAGACTTCAAGGAGCAGGTGTCACGAACTTGTGGTAACTGCACTGTCAGTTCAGATAACCACTGAAACCCGGCGCTAGCTCTGAGGAAGTCCCTCTCCTCCTTTCTTCTGCTTGCTGACACAGGCATGAGGATGTGATCTTGCACCTCCACACTGAATAGCCCATTCAATTTGAATAATCAGGAAACAATACATGTGAGAGACTCCTGAGGCAATGAAGGAACCTTCAGTTCTAAGAAGATCAAGATTACATTGATTTATTTACTTACATTCACTAGTGACTCAGGTTAATTAAAGGAGATCTCCTGCAAATTCCCCATGAGATACATCAGTGGCTCATGGTACTACATGTTTTTTCTGCTGGAAATAATGACTTAGAGATGCAGTAATTCCCCACAATACACTCCTATACTGCAGCCTGTCACATTAGCCCCTGGTACGCATGGCAGTGAAGTCCATTATGATGCCCCTGATTTTTTCATCTCTATGGAACTCCTTCAGTATTTTTGCTTCTTATTAAAAACAGAAGCTAAGTGAAATCTTGACTAGATTTAAGCAAGTGCCTTTGAAGTTACCCCATCACTTTTTCTTTCATCTCTTTACAGGACGGACTTATGATAATACAGACCCATAGGCACACCTGTGCTCAGTTCTGCTCCCACAGGGCCATGAACTCATCTGGAAGAAACAACAGCTACAGACTCCTCTGAGTACCACCACAAGTGGTTGTTGAGAAGTTTTGTCTCTCCTGCAAAGTCACAAATTGTCTACCAGTTTTTGTAGGAGGTGAGGTAACTGCCTCATCAAAGACTTTGCCTCAATGGAATTCTTCACCAAACAGTTTAACCGAGACCCTTTGTGCATGGAGGAGCAACAGTTTCTTTCAGGTACAGTTTCATACATTTCTTCCTGCAAGCAGAAGCCACTAACTGGAGTGCTGTGGGCATTATAACAACTGGATGCTGAGCTGAAACCTGTGGTGCCAGGACCCATGAACTGGTATTTTACCATAGTATCCCACCCTGTGAGAGTTCTCAGATTGGATGCGTAAGTGGAACAAGAGATGACGAATTTATTTACTCAGGAACACAGTGGTTACAACAGTCACCTGAAGAGAGACATTGGTACTCCGTGTTCTCTGGAATGGGTCTAAATTCAGAGTGAGTGAAAGCACAAGGACAGATTGGTGAAGGAGATAATACGGGTTCAGGTTCCCTCCAACAGAGAGGAAATTTGAAATTGGTTTTCCCTGATGCCAGGTGAAAGCACAAACCCCAGGCTACTGAGTGAAAGGTGAGAAGAGGGATGAGTCCTCTTGCTACTTTTTGTGCAGACACAGTGCCCACACTGCCCATGGGCTCTTCTTTCTCCCCTGCATTTACCTACCTGTAAAAACTGTGCAATGTAATGATATTCCAGCTCAGCCTCTGCTAGGCTCATCAGTCCAGCATCTTTAGTAAAGAAAACCTCTTTTGAAAAATCCTGTTTGTAAAACAGAAGTGAAAGAGCTCCCTCATGCTAGAAACCAAGTTGTAATTTTTCCACCCTTCTTGAATCCTGTGCAGTGTTATCTTGCAATAGTTCCCTGTTCACCTGCTGCATCCTAGCTGTGTGTTTTGTAATGGTCACACTGGGCTGGCTGGTGGCTCTTCGACTCCATGAAGCCAGCTAAAACATCCTCTGCTTCTCCCTCTCCTTCCACATTCACCCGACTATTTTCCTCCTTATAGCAATTGTGTGTTTCTGGGTGCATGGTCTTGTCTCATGGAATCCAAAAGAATTATAAAAGGCAAATGAACAGCAGGAAAAGATCTGTTTTCCCTGCTGCTCACAAGAGTTATTAAAAAATTCGTTTGCCTTTGGGTAAAAAGATCCTGATTAATCTCATCTAATTTCTGACTTTGTAAAGAAACCTGAAACCAGGCAAATGTTACTGATCTGCCAATGTTTTTATCACCATTTATGCTACGAAAATACTGCACACTAATTCCTCCCCACACACACTCCCTTCATATAACTCCATTAGTGCTATGTACAAAATTTGTACAGCACTGTAACATATCCTTCTTCATTTTGGGTGAGCTACTTTATGAAGGGAGCTTTGCTACTAGTGGGCACCAAGAGCTCTGTGCATTCAGATTTGCTCTGAGACTGATGGAATTACTCTAGATTGATCCAAACAATTGTTTGGTATCATAATTTTAGAAGTTCCAAGCAGTGTTGCAAGTTACAAAAAATTGGTTGCTATGTAGTTGTTTTATCTGGGCTCTTCTACGCTTTTCTTACTGTGATAAGAAACTCCACTAGGGAGAGTAAAGACTTTGATCCCTGCTGGGCTGCTAGCTGAACATAAATACATAAGAAATATTGAAAAAAAGAAACCATGAAAAGTGTAAATAAAGGATGGTGGAAAAGCCCAGCTCACTCATTTTTTCTGCTCTATATCTATGGCTACAATTATTTCCCTGGGGACCAAGATAGTGAAGGAATGCAAGGTTCATCATTTTTCTTCTATCAAGGGAGACCACAGGAGAATGAGATGAGGGAATGACCATACCTGTAAGTCAGAAGTAAGACCTGTAATACTCAAAGAGGAGGAGGAAAGAAAAAAAAAACAGAAGGAAAACAGGAGAAATGGAGTCTTTTACAAGCTCTCTTAAACAAAGGAGACTCACTATCTTAAATTGTGTGTTTTACTTAAAAGTAGGTTACATCCTACCCAGCGAATGTACAATAAGGGGAGGTACATAAACTCTCCATTCTGCCTTGCATTATGCCTCTGGGATCTGAAATCAGATTTATAAATTACTTTCAGTTTCTGGCTTTATAAACTCAGTGGTTTGGCACATAAAGATGAAGAAGCTGTGCACATCTGCACAAAACCTGTTGAGGAATAGGAGGCACCTGGACCTGTACAAGGGCATTCAGAGCTGTGCAGGGGACTTGGGTGTTGCTAGGCTGAGATGTGGACTTGAGATACTTGAACAAATCTTGTCAAAGTGGGAGCTGACTCTCCTTCTGAAGAAGCAAGGAAATTTAGTCTTTCCTCTTAAGCCCATAAGGAAGTAATTTTTGTTGTTGTAGCTCATCACATTTATTCTCCTAACCATTCTCCACAGAAAGCTGTCTACCAGAGAGTGAGATTGAGCTTGGATTCTCTGGAGCAAAGAAAGGACCTGAGCCTCAAGAAAGAAAATGACACCTGACCTTCCGTACCTGCCGTGAATGAAACACTTGCTGGGCTCTCACATCAGTGCTAACCTGTCCTCATTCATCCAACTCCAAAGAAAAGAGAAGCTATGACTTCATTTTGTTAAGAATCCAGTATGGCTTCTGCACACACGTGCACATGTGTGCACGTGTGTGCTCATGTGTGACACTGAGAAATCTTCCTGAATCCAGCCCCTCAGAGAGATTTACCATTAGGAATTCATTGCTCATAGATCCTTTCAGCCTTGAGCACAGTGACTGGTATCAGCGTATGGTAGAAACATGATTTGCAGTACAGAAGATTTCAAAATTGTTAGATGTTAACTATATCATACAACTGTGGTACTAGTGCCCACTCTGTGCTGTTCTGTGTGGCATGCCCTAGTCTGGAACTGCACTGCTTGGCCACATTGTGTACATTTGCCTTCATGTTTCTCACGGAATCACCTTGTCCCTTCCACTGGCTAGGGTCAAACAACATTTCAGCTGCCTCTGCATCCACTTTCTCCTCCAGCCCTTGGTTTGTGGAGCAGGGCGAGATGCTGGATAATGGGGTCGATGAGGGTCACCAAAGAAGAGTCTTATTCTGGGAGAGTGGTCTGTGTGCACTCCAGGAGGTGCAGTCTCCTTACGCCAGGTCAGATCCTCTGGATAGCGAGGAAGCTAGTGAGGAGAGATAGATCCTTGCTTCCAGTCACAATGAATCCCGCTAATCCCTTCAAAGTAGTAACACTGGCTTTCTTGATAGTACCTTTGGTATTACAAAAGATTCAACTGTTTGTGTCTGCTTCTACGCAGGCAGGAGCTAAGTCCTGAGCTGTGCTTCTTCTTGAGCCACTCTGGTTAAGCACAAAGCAGAACTTCATCTTCACTGGGGTTTATACAGCCCCAAAGTCATGCGTAATGAGTTCTCAGGATCTCAGCATCAGACTTTGCTGCCTAAATTGCACCAGAGTCCTAATCTAGTTCATAAATCTGTTCTGACTTTGGTCTTAAGGGAACTCAGGTGTCATCGCCTCTTACTTGACTTTTCATTGCTGATGACTGGCAACTCTCACTTTGCATGCACTTTCTATATGGGATCCAAATAAAAGAACAAAATCCTTTTCCTCCTCACCCAACTGTCTTTAAAGCCATCTATTTTTATCTCAGGTAGCTCTCATCTTCCCTCACTTCTCTTATCTAAACAGTGCAATGTATCTTCTCACTTTGTGTGGGTGTCTCACCAGACACAGACCAGGTTCCGGTGAGGGCTTTTTTTAAGTTTTTTTTAATTTTGGTTTCCTCCTTTTTTCCCCAAGGCTTGTTTTTTTTTTTTTTTTTTTTTTTTTTTTAGGAAGGGCACTTATAGTATCAAGGAACCCCTCAAACACCTCAATTGCCTGTGTCCCTCAGAATCAGGAAGCGATTTGATGCTCAAAGAGATTAACTGATCTGTTCAAGGTCCATGAGAAAAGCCTGTGGTAGAAACAATTGTCAGATCCCCTGCAAAGCTGAGCAGTCAGGGACTTAAAAACAAAACCATCCTCTCTCGCTGGGTAGGAGATTTGTCTTCCCTAAGAGCTCTTCATTCTTTCACTCTCCCTTGTTCAGACTCCCAGATAATACTGTCTGGCAGGAATTCAGTATGTGCTATCCTACTGTCACTTGTAATTTTCTGGTTACAGCACAATATTCCCTAGTTCCACAGCTGCCCATTCTGCAGTTTCTTAGATCTTCTCTCGAAACCAGCCGATATTAGGGACAGACTGTTGGACTCTCTGTTCTGGCAGAGTATGAAAACTCTGCCCCCTCTTTTAACAGTACAGTCACTTGCTGATGCCCTCTTCAAGAGATTTTGTACTCGTGTTCAATCTGAAGTCCCTAACATTTGGTGATTGGACTGATCCAGTAAGCAGGATTTTGCAGTAGGGGTCTGGGTCTGATATTAGTTAACAAATATTTTTGTTAAAGACTTAGATGGTGACATGAGGAGTTCGTATAGCAAAGTCTCCAAACTCCAAATGTTTTTGATAAATTTAAAAAAAAATGCCCCGGAATAAACAGGATGCTGTTTAATAGGGTAAGTAAAACACATGTAGGCATAATCAGATGTGTGCTTAAAGGAGAAAAAATGTGCGCTGGACTGCAGGTCTGCAGAAAAAGGCAGCGAATCCCAGCCAGGGCAAATGCAAACACAGAAAAGTATGCTAGACATGTGAAGTAATTCTTTTGTTATTCTGACTACTTTTGATGACTCATCTTGAGTATTGTGTCCTGTTTTGCATGCTGTGTCTCAGGAAAGGTATGGTCTAACTGAAAAAAGTCTGCAGGAAACCAACCTCACCACCGAGTAGTTGAGGGAACACAGCCTGTGTGGGAAAAATGAGCAGACCTGGGTTGTTTCTTCTTGGCTACAAGGGATCAACATTTCCAAGGTCCGCGAAACTAGTCCTCTCTCTTATTATATTACTCCCTGTAATTAACAACTGAGCAGACTCTCTTCAGGCTTAAATGCTGACTGCAAGCCATTCCTCTCCAAATTCAATGCCTTTGTCCAAGTTACCAGGAAATTTCGCGTATCTTCTCTGAAAAGCATTTTAGAATGCTTGGAACATCAATTTAGCAGGAAGGAACACTTTCACTTTAGTCATGCTAGAACGATATCTATTGCAACCCCAAATTGTAATATTTCTTAGCAACACTTCAAGCTCCTTGTAGGAGTGAAACTTCTCTTCTGACATTTGTCCACCTCCAATCATCCAAAGGCTTTTAGTAGTGTAATTAATGAATAATGACACAGGTTAGCTTCCACCGATTTGCCCTTAGCTCATTTTCTTTTTGTTTTTGGAAATTTTATGGGACTAATTTTTGATTTCCAAATGTAATAAAGCCCAGGGACATGAGCATTAGCATAAGCTTATGGGGCCTAACATTTTATTACTCACACAAAGCTTTTCTGGATGAGATTTGTAAAAACAAAGTCTGTTCTCTCAGACGTTAAAGGGCTGGTAGCATGTTGAGTGAGGCTGGAGATACCTGAGATATTGCTTCAGTTTCTATAACCTTGGAAACACTTCCTCCTCTGTCCCCCATGGAAAAGTCTGATTAAAAAAAGAGACCTTGGCTAAGCTCAAAACAATCTCTGAAAACCTATAAATCTTTATTAAATTCTTTGCTAAAACTCAGCTGAGGAGGCATGGAGACACACTTTGTTCTGGATATGTTTTTGTTGCAAAGTACTCAAGGGTTTATAATAAGCACAGAGCTCATCTGTTGCTAATGATTTGAAGGAAGCACTTTTTCCACATTGCGGGATGATATTAAGGGCACGGTGCTACAGTAGTAGCATTATACTTCATCTGCGACTTAGCTGAGGCCTGACATTTGATATGTATGTAAAACACCACTTACATATGGTGCTGTAGCTGATGGCTCCTGGGCCGCATTCAGCCCACAGGACACGTCCATCTGGTCTGCAGCCTTGGCACTGAGAAATTGCATCCATGTGGGAGCCGTGGCCGGGGCTGAAGAAAAGCTGCTAGGGCCAACCACTGCAGACCTTGGGGAACTGCTGCCACCTTCATTTGGCCTATGAGTCTGGTCAAAAGCAAAGTCCCCACCCGGTATTAAAAGGCAAGTTCTAGCCTGTGCTTCATGGTGGAAGAGATGTAGAAGCTGGCTCGAGTAGGGCTGCTTGGGCACTGTGGACCTCTCCCTCCCTCTAGCGGTTTGCCTACGTATAGAAATTGTTGTAAAGCTGCTGCTGCCTGTGCACTAAAGGACTTGACCCGGAGGTTCAAGTAAATCCAGGTTCAGTTTTGCATTTTTAAAGTGTAGGTCTAGGGTTAAATACCTACGTGAGCCTCACCACTACAAGTCCTTACCGTGTGCAGCTGAGCAACTGTGGCCCTTGAGAGACCTAGGATCTCTTGGACATCCTTTGTGTGAATCTTGTGCTAATACAGTGTGCCCTTTTGATCCTCCTTATTGGCAGAATAGCATTAGAGATTGCTAAGAGTTAGAGGCTCTTGAGGTGTTCTCCGTTGTTGTGACTGTTTTTAGAAGATCGAGGGATCTATGCTATAAATCCCTGCTGACTTCTAACAGGATTGTTAAAAATACTATCAAGATCCATAAATCACACCATTTCTAGAGTATATTTATTCTAGACACTAGGGTAGTTATGGTCTGAAGAGTTTTGGTCTTCACAACAGAATGATGCAATCAAGGCAAAATAATACAGTGTAGAAACCCAGACAGAGGGGGAGAAAGGGTGCTGATATGAGATGCTGCAGGTTTGTTTGACTTCACAGCTTGGTTTATATGCTGCATCTGTCAAGGTATTTGCACTTGGCAAGTGAATGGCTCTTTTATTTTTTGTTTTCAAGGTCACTGACTTAAAATCTGGGTTTGGAAATATTAAAGAGAGGAGAAAGAGTGTGAAGAGGAAAAAAAAAAAAAGAGATGGGAAAGATGAGGAAGGGTGGAAACGAGCAGAAATACCAGTCTGAAAAATATCCAAAGAATGTGCATCTCCTTTCCTTTTCAGCTGAGAGAACGGGGTGAGTGGGGGCACCTTGCAGAGGACAACCAGTGCTCAGAGTCGCTGTGTGAAAGGTGGGGTGGTACCATGGAAGAGCAGGCATGTGCATGACCTGCTCTTCCTGCTGCTGGGAAATGCTATGTTCTTGAGGATTAAATTCTCCTGCAGCAGAAGTCAAGAAGAGCTCACAGTTGACATTAGTATGTCAGAACTGCATCCAGCTGACTTAGCCTCATCTTGTGCTGCACTCAGAAATACAGGTCCTCTCTCCTAACTCGTGGCTGTGGGATAAGTGATTTGCCCCAGGGGTCCTTGGCTGGTCTCACACCCCCAGTCAGCTGCAGCTACAATGCCTTGCTGAAGGCAAAACTGGAACCTGCCACCTCCTGTTCTACCAGCTTGTTTTCAACAGGAACCGTCTACAAAGCAATATATATATAAATATGGCCACTGCTTTACAATGGTAACTGCAATGCTTCAGCTGAAATGTTAGCACACTGGGGTAATGTGACAGTTTCTGTGAGTCAGGCCCTTGAGACAAACACTAAAAGTACCACTTAAAAGTTATTTCCAAATCTAAATCTCTTTGAGCTCAAACTGAACCAATGAAGAAATGTTGCATCGAAACGCTACAAAGAAAACAAAGTGCTGCAATGTTTCAAGTGCAGGAAAGTAAAAGCAGGCAAACAGCTTGATTAAATCTGATAGACACTACTACTTTTGTTCCAGCAGCAGAAAGCACAATTCAGATAGTGCTTTCATCTCTCTTTTACCTGCTTGTAAAGTCCAAAAATAACCCCAGAGGGTAAGCAGCACAATGTGCTGTTTCTTCCAGCTAGGCTGAATCAGAAACCCACAGGACTGTCCTTTTTGATGGAGAGTCATGCTATTAGCCCTGCAATAGAGAATGGAAATTGAGGCACACAGGAGGCCACATGACTGGTCCAACATCACCAGAAAAGCCTGGGGTGGAGTTTGAAAGCAGATTCTTTTATGTCTTGGGCTCATACCTGAGCCACTTCGCCCTCCTTCCAGCCTGACTGTATTATAAATGCTACTGCTGAAAATTGGAAACATTTTTTCAGGATGAAAATATGTGTTTGTTCTACCCAAAATGTGAAATGTGCTCAGTGTTACCATGTATTAAGTGACAGTCAGATGTGAATGGTGACCTAAGTTCTAATCCAGACAACTTCTTTGTCTCCTGAGTTTTAGGAACTCATTTGCCGCTTCAAGTCAGATGAGAGTCTTAACTCTTTTCTTCTGCTGCATGCTGCAGCTGCTATGGGATACTTGGAGAATATAAGAAACAAAGCAAATATAAACTGATCCTTTCCTGATTTATTCTCCCATTATTCAGCAAGAGTGCTCAGTAAGTTAAAAACTTCATTGATAAAATAAGCATATACTGTTTACATGATATCAATACAGATATCAGGTCAGAGTTTTTTGTATTTGCATTTATTTTAATCTATGAATTGGCTGACAAGAGATGTCTCATTATTTTCCACATCTGTAAACCGTCATATAACTTTAAAAAGCAATATCTGGTATTTATTGGAAACATTTCACAGTTAGTTTTTGCATGCTGCTTTCATTTCGGTCTTCATTTCCCTCTGTAATCTGGAGTTTAAAGTTGAGTTTTGTACTCTTCAATATAAATTCAAGAATTCAGAGTTCATCCTGAAGCCAAAATGCTCACAGAAATGCCCTGGATCAAAAAGGCTGATGTTTCCTGTCATATTCAGACGCCCAAATTGTTCACTGTTCAGTTTCTGGAAGCATTAAAGCCTTGTATTTATCCATAGGTCAGGCAGCTGCAAATCTGAACTGTGCCCATTTTGAAATGTCTCTTTTTAAAGTAGGAGGCGATTCAGACTAATTTGTCCTTGGCCTCTTACGAGCTCAGACTACCACTTGAGTCCAATTATATGCTATGTCTTTGTGTTACTGACCTACAATCTACAGGGAGCTGAACTGCGAGCATCTTGTCTGCTTCCCCAAAGGATTTTGGGATAATGATTTTGAATGTTTAGTGTGACATGAAGCCAATGATGTCATCTTCAGTATTTTTGATTTATGAGCAACATTAGGCAAGAGCAGAGAGAGAATTCTGTTGTAAAGGTATTTTTAAGTATGCCGATTTTACACAGTGGAAGGAAATGACAGACTGAAGAGTGGTTAGCAGTGAGTAGGATCTGCATTACAAAGTAGGTGGTGCAGGCATCCAACATTTCCTATGCAGTTCCACGTCTCTTTTTTGCCTGGGAGGCTAATTTTTCAGCTTACCTATACAGGATTTATTAATGGAGATTATTATGCCTCAATAATCAAAGGCTCAATATAAACCTTAACGGGTTTAAAAGATGTCAAAACAGGACGCCTTTTAACACAGCAGCCTTTGTATCAAACAGGGAACCGGGCAAAAGAAGAAAACGTTGGCAAAGGGGAAAATATGTGCTCTGCTCAATGAAACATGCTTTGGATGGAGTCGTCTTTGCAGCTAGCCATGAACTCCTGGCTACAGGCAGGAGAAGAAACTTCCATAGGCGGCATGATTGGAGCCGTGTCTCTGACTCACTGCTGGTGGGCCTTTGGACAAACCCAGCTGTGATTTGTGTAGTCATTTCCCAAGGCAGGGAGGGTAGAATAGCACACAGGAACAGTCCAGGTTACGTGTTTTTTGCAGACTTTTGTGCAGCCTGAAGGCAGGCAAGGAATGTACCTTGGCCTGTTATAACCACCCCTTAGCAGAGTTTGCTATAATCAGTCTTCTCTCTGTTAAATCTCCCTCCTGGTAGTTTAGTCCCATCAGCTTCCTAAAATCTATTTTGGCAATTTTACAAATCTTGGAGGCATGCAAAGTCACACAGTTACCAAGGTCAACTCCGAAGTGACTCAACTTTTTGTCTGTTTTTTTAAATGAAGTATTTCCTCTTTGTGTTGCTCAGCTTTCATATTTGATGTATATGTCTGAAATGGGAATGAAACATAAGTGATGCCAATATGGATTTCATTAATAAACTAATGAAAATGTTGACCTTCTATTGGTTCAATACCTTATATGAATATATTTGAAACAGTTTACCTTAGAATATTCTCTGAGTGTGAAAAAAAAGAGGGGGAAAGTGCTCCTCTTTGCTCTTCTTCAAGGTTGGTTAGTAAGGTGAAACGTACGTGATATAAAGCAATCAATGCAGCAGCACTCTCATAGTTATTAATGGGAAATAAATATGGATTACAGATGCGCTGTCTCATTGCAAAATAGAGTGAGTGATTTATAAATTGTCAGTTATCACTTTGAAATACCAGTCCTCACAGAGCATCTGAACTGGATTTAATTTGAAGGAATGATCTGGAGCAGAAGGTTTTACAGCTTGCTGTTGTTCTCCTTGAAAGCACTGAGACAAAACAGTGTATGCTATAAATCACATGCTGTATACCAAACATTGTTTACATGTTTTCAAGTGAGTTGCTAAACTAGTACAAAAGAGACAAAATTCCTGTTACTTCTTGATGAGATACTTTAGGAATTATATTCTAGTTTCTCTTAGGGGAGCATATTCATAAATCAATTTGCGGTTTAATCCCTATAGAGAACATATTTCTCCTAAGAACATTGTCTATGTCTTTGTGTTTGAAGACAAATGTAATTGATTTTACAAGACCGATCTTTTGATCAGATTAGTTTATTGGATTAGCCTTTTATCATCACCAGAATTTATTTATTTTTCATGATGTATTTATTTAGATATTTTATCAAGGGCTTTTGCACACTGTGTGACTGTCTCTTAAAAGATTAGAACTTCCAGTTAGTTTTTTGGAAAGAATATTTGCATACATAACAAATGGTTGCTTAAGGTCCACCGAGAGGCAGACTCTGTCATGTCTCTCAAGAGAGGGCTGAAAGACAGCAGTCAGTTCGGATTTCCAAGGAACAGCCCGTACCCCCTGCATGGGAAGGCTGACACGGAGGGCAATCCCAAGCACTCCGGAGAGGTGGTTTAGAGCTGGTGCCTTCCCCAGGATGGCTCCTCTCCAAGGGACATGAGCTGATGCTGCAGTGTGAGGGAGGCCAAAATCGCTGACGACGTTTGCAGCGAGGCACCTTTAGCACCTCCGCTGCCTGTAGTAAGAGGTAACTTCGATTTCAGCTTCATGTGTACAGATTGATTTTTTTCCCTGATTCTGCCCATACCTCGCATAAACCTCTGTTTTCATAGTCTGCTTTGGATGTTGTGAATTAATACTTTTAGCTGCCTTTCTCCTTAACCTGTCTTGCCTTAAGGGTGATTTGAAGGTAACTAGTTTACATAAAGCTATTTTTCTTTGAAAAGGTGGCAAATGAGCAAAATAGGGAACTAACACAAGAAGCATTTTGTATCCACGCTGCTGTTCAGCTGTGTGCCCCCACAGATGTGGACAGACCGTTTAAGAGCTGGTATTTTAGGGGTTGTAAAAGGAAGCGTCTTTTGTTGACCAGTGATCACCAGGAGGACTCATCAGTGAGCATCAAGGAAGTGGGAAGCCCCCAGAGACCCCTGCTGGGCTTTGTGGCAAATCTACCTATAATAAGTATTTTCCACTGCTTCTCATGCGGCTATCCGTATGAAGAGAGCTGGCTCTGAAAGCATTTAGCAGCACTGCAAATCAGAATACCTAGTTAGGTGCTTAGCACAACAGACACCTTCTGACACATGCTCTGGAAAAATTTAGTACAAGATTCTGGCTGACTTTAGAGGTTTATGTTGGCGTGCTTTAAAGAACTTTAACTGTTGCTCAGGGGTTTGGATATTACCACAGTCTGACTTGGTGCATATGATAGCATCGTGGCATCCATTGCCGTGAGTTCTTGACACACTGCCTTCTTGCACACCAGTGGGTTATGCTAGCCATTACTACTTGAGTTAGATTACTAAATCAAATAGTTGGCAGTGAAACCCAATATCCTGACAACTTGTGAAATTCCCATTTAGAAGGAAGAGTGGCAAATCACAGGCAAAGAGCATTACATTTACCTTTATTTTCTGTTTAAATGCAGACGCATTGGTAGTGGTGAGTTAGAAAACACCATTACCTCTGTCCCCACCACTTCTTAGGACAGTGAAAGAGTGCATCAAGTACTTAGTCTTCATGAAACCAGAAGAGAATGTAAAGTGTTTCCATTTTGGAAACAAAAATATTTTTATGGGTATCATCTCTAATTTGCCCCCAATCTTTTGCAGCCATCCATGACATACAGACCACATCCTCTGCTCATAACATTGTTAATTAGTTTGACATGCCATTTGGGCAACTTCAGTAGGTCTGACCAAAAATATACCCTTTGGCTTACAAAGAAACACTGGGTGGTGACCCTAGTAGTGAGGTTAGTCTCTAGCTATTTCCAACAGCTGTGTTATAGGAATCTCTTCAGAAATGGAAGGAGGGGCATTATAAAGGTAGTCTTCTGTTTAAGTAGTGGTTTTGGGATTTGAGGGTGGGTTTTCTTCTCTCCTTTTGCTTCACATTCTAGAGAGCTATTTCAGAACCTAATTGTTGTAATTTATGAAGTCAATTAGTAAAACTGCTAAACTGAGGTGTTGGAAGGACAGTTACGGGGATTCTTAGAACCTCTCTCTAGTCTAAAGCAGGTTAAAAGTGAACACAGATAAAATAATTCATGCCCCCTTCGACTGAGGTTATTCTTGATCAGATCTGTGTCACAGACAGAAGATAAAGTTACACCTTAATAGATTTTGACACCAGAAAACACCATTTAAGTCAAGTGTTCTTATTTTGTACTCAGGAATTATATAATGTGATCCCATGGTTCCTGCATTAGAATTCTGCTTCTGACTGGTCCAGGGCATGTTGTTTAAAATTGTAGTTTTAAGATGTAAAATGATGGAGAATTAGGTTGCTGCAGTTATATTCGCATCTATAGCAGATGAAATGTGCAGTTAAAATAAAGATTCTCACACTGAAAAAGTCCATAAAACCAAAACGTTTTACTGACATGTATGATGAACAGAGTTCATAGTCCAAGTCATCCCACTGAAATTATTGGGATCCCACGGGGCAAAATAGGACCCTTCAGAAGGAATAAAAACATCAGTGTCTAGCCTGGTGTGAGTCATGAACCTGCTTCTTGCTCTAAGTGCAGCATCTTAATAGTCTCAGAGAAAATAAAATAAAAGTGGTGAGGAAAGAAGAAAGCTCTTTAGGCAGACTCTAAACACCAGCATGTTTATACTGTTACTTGTATACAGGGTATGGGAGAAACTAGCATGTGCTCAGAAATGTTTCAAGAAAACATTTCTCGGCAAAACAGTTTTCTAGGAGAAAGAACCTAAAACTTCAAATGTTAAAATGTTCCTTATGCTATTTTCCTAAGACACATATGCATTTTTACTACATTTAGATATAACTCCTTTACTACAAATATGCTAAATTATTTGAAGCTACTCCAATTAGCTCAGATTATTTCGCTTTTGTTTTTCCTCATTGTTGTAAGGCAAATATGTTCATATGTATGATACAGTTGCTATGTTCACCTTTGAATCACAGAATTTTAAATATCTTAAAATATAAGAGGCTGACCATGCGGGATTTAGTGATATAAACCTTGATCTTTCAAAAGCAGAATTGTTACTTCGGTTATCAGCATCCATTAAGCGAACCCATACCAAATCTTTCTCCAATCTAACTATTGCTTTGTTAGAAAACTTTTTCCTAATAGTCAGCAGGTAGCTTTTCCTCTCAGTTAGAAAGCTGGGAAAATATAAAGCAGAAATCAAGCAAACAATTGGAAGTTGCTAGAATTTTTATAAGTAAAAAAAATAGATGCATTGATTAACTCTTTCTCTAACAGTCCCACTATTTAACTTCAGTTTGAAACTAAAAAGGGAGGAAAATGTAAATAAAAGGGAAAAGAAAACTATAAACTCTTTGTTTCTCCTGAAAGATGCATCTCTTTCAAATCTTTCACAGGCCATGTTTGAAGCAGGTTGCAAGCATCAAATCGTATTAAGCTTGTCTCACTCTAATGCAACATGAAAGATACAGCCTGAAGTAATACTTTACAATGTGACTTGTCACATGTGGGAAATTTTAAAAGAAAGCAATTTGCTGATAAAACCAACACAATTAAACAAAGGCTTGTTTGAATAAAAATGCAATATTTTCATGGCATGTCTCAGTTTGGGGTTACAAGAGACACTTTGGTCTGAGAAAAGGATTAGTTTCTTGTCTGCTGGGAAATGACTAAGGTAGGTAAAGAA
>Ga0181612_126004_pt1 | contig 16431 bp, 4 predicted proteins | sample HoacroProtozoa21_FD_119630 | JGI IMG/M metagenome (GOLD analysis project Ga0181612, IMG submission 119630) | Hoatzin crop microbial communities from Cojedes, Venezuel. Combined Assembly of Gp0051906, Gp0051904, Gp0051908
GAAATTCTTTAGCATGAGGGTGGTGAGGCACAGGAACAGGTTTCCCAGAGAAGTTGTAGATGCCCCCCCCGGATGTGTTCAAGGCCAGGTTGGATGGAGATCTGAGCAACCTGGTCTAGTGGAAGGTGTCCCTTCCCATGTCAGGGTGGTTGGGACTAGATGATCTTTAAGGTGTCTTCCAATTTGGCACATTCTATGATTTTATGATTCTTCGAAAAGTGCTGAACTGCCGGGGGCTCTAATTATGTCAGTTTTTAAAAGCAAGGTGAGGCTGGGGTTGTTCAGTGCTGGCTGGAAGATCTCCAAGGAGAAAAAGGGGCAGTAGAACATGTTCATATATTGTACCCAAAGCTGCCAATTCTGTTTCATTTTGTAGCTGTTTCTGTCATATCTCACATTTATAAGTTTAGAATTATATTTTTTATAAAATTCAAGACAATCACTAGCCAAACAAGATTAATTCATGGGATTTTTTCATATAAAATCCATGGTAAGATAAACACTGCTTTCTTTACGTCGTATGAGTCATGTAATACTTTCCTTAATGATTAAATAGCACATGAAGTAGTATTAAATGTGTGTGTGTTTGAGAATCAACTTAAATTTTTAGTGCAAGTTTCAACTCTGTACTAATTTATGTACAGCTACAATTTGTAATCTTTCTATTGACTTTCTCTGGTAGCATTTATTATTCCTTTTGCATAAAGGGAAATAAAATTTGAGAGAAGTGACTTGAAATAGTCATTTTGCTAGTGTTAGTCAGAGGTAGAATGTAGGAGTGAAATGCCCTGGAAACCCCTTTTCTGTATCAAAAGAAGTGTAGTCCTCCAGCCTCACACCCTTTCAGACGTATGTATGGCAGAAGCTTGTGCAGGCAAGTGCCTGGGATATGGCTTGCAAAGAAGTGGTATGTGTATTTGCACAGTCAGGGACATAGACTCATTAGTGTGTCCTGGATGCTGCTCACGATATCCAAGGCAGTGCAAAATCCCACAGAAGTCTGATTTCTTTTTTTCATTTAGACTGGGCATCATAGTATTTTGAATAATAACAGGATTACAGCACTAATTAGGACTGGGAAGCCATGAATGAGGTTTAACGCCTTTTATCTGGTTACCAGCTCTCTTCTGGTACCTATCAGGGACAGACATTTTCGCAGAGCCTGTTGCGATAGCACAAGATGAATGGTTTTAAATCAAGAAAGAGAAGATTCGGATTACGTATAAGGAAGAAATTTTTTACAACAAGGGTGGTGAAACACTGGAACAAGTTGCCCAGAGAGGTAGTGGAGGCTCCATCCCTGGAAAAACTCAAGGTCAGGTTGAACAGAGCTCTGAGCAACCTAGTTTAGTGGTAGACGTCCCTGCTCATTGTAGGGAAGTTGGACTAGATGGCCTCTAAAGGTCTCTTCCAACCCAAACTATTCTATGATTCTGTGATTCTTTGATTCTATCAGAAAACAAAAGGAATTCTCACCCTGAGTGTGCCAGGACTGGTTTCTCTGTTCAGACAACTGGACCCACTGGACAGCACATGTCTCCAAACTTTCTGAGATAAGCATGGTGAAATTAATTGGAAGGGGTATGTAGTACACAACACAGTGTACAGAATACACAATTATGCTGTATTTGTAAAGAAATGTAATTCTTTGGCATTGTGTGCCCTTGTTTTACTTGCCAAATAGAGCTGTGTGCTAGACAGCTTTGTATGATGTAATAATGACAGACTTCTTGATTGTGAACTCATGCAAAACAACAAGCTATGGCTTAGCTCCCCGTAGTTTAAATTCCACGACTCAAACGTATGCTACTTTCATACACTTTTTATTTGTACATTCAATTGGTAAAGGAATGCATTGTGACAATATGACACCTTTACAATGCCATACTGGCAGTTATCATTCAATTTCATGATTAATTTCTCTTAAAGATTGATTGACTCCTGCTGTTTTAAAGTGTCTCCTACTGGTGTCTGCTGGAGTTACATGATGTGTTGATTAGCATAGAACCTTTGAGGAACACAAGATAATTTAGGGGAAGAATAACAATAATATTTAGCTGAAATAATAAATTAGCAAAGCAACTGCCTAGCTGTATTAATCTGAAATTGTGACTAAAAATTAGACGAAAATGTAAATTTCATTTAAACGACAGTTCACTAAAGAGTTACTAATGCTAATATTTAATGTTAATATAAAGCAGTCACAAGGTGCATTTGAAGCCAGTGGCAAAGCAGGCCATAGGTATCTCAGTCCCCCTTTGGAGCACATTTTTGCTTAATGGTTGGGTGAACTGTGTGAGTATCTGTCTGTCTGATGTGAAATACTTCCAAGAAACACCTGCAGGTCAGTACTCTCGGCAGACTTGGAAGAATCTCAGCCTAGCAAGCTTGATGACCTTTCTGAGCCTGAACATATTGAAATAGACACTCAAATGCCTCCAGAAGGTCATACCTGCCAGGGTGCGAGTCAAACCTCCTGTCAAAAGTGTCCCACTATACATGGGTACTAAGAGAACAAGTAGGAGCCTGAGTCTGTAGCCTAAAGGATAGATCACTCAACTGAAAATGTCCTGCTTCCTTTCTAGGTCTTCCTCCGGTCCTACTAGTTCTAGTTTGGCATCTGACGTGGAACTACTTCCGTCACATTTTGGATCTGACCTTTTTAGCTAGTCAACTGCTGGAATATCTTTTAGCTTACAAGGCAAAATTGAGTTCTTCAAGACTTTGAAAGATATTTGGAAGATATAAGTTCACAGCATGCACAGAAAAACCTCTTGGTTTGTTTGGGGGTTTTGACGGCTTGGGGGTTGTTTTTTTTCACTTTTTGGGTGGATGGTGTTTTGTTGTTGTTCAGAATTGTGAGACCATTTTTAGGTTTTCTGTTCAGTTTTATTTGCCAAGTCTTGTGCTACTCATCTGCTCAGAACAAACAGTATAATGATTTATTGGAAAATAAAATCTGCAGACAGTGAGTGCCACCTTCCATTGCCCTAGTCCTTCAGTATGCCATCCAATTAAACTTTCTCTGTGAGACTGACCAAAGAAGAATCAACAACTAGTCTAACTACATCATCTCTCAGATTGCATGGGATCTTCTCTTTTTTTTTTTATGAAGCAAGATACATTTGGCTAAGTGGAGAAGATGTGTGAAGTGCAATCCAGTTAACATCAGAAATGTCTCTGCCTGCCACAAATTCCCAGTTTAAAAGACAAAGGAGCTCCTTTACACTTCAATATGAGACAGAAATCATTGTTTCAACTTTCAAAAGTTATTGCTCTTTGATTGAATAAATAAAAAAAATTACAGCATGAAAGACAGCCCCAAGGAAAAAGCAAAAAGGAATCTTTTTAATAGTAAGAGTCTTCACTGATTGTTAAATACATTGTGCTAAATTTCAGTTGTGATATAATTCCATTGACTTCAGTGGAGCTGAATATACCAGAGCCCAAGTCTCCAGTTATTATGGTTACTGTTGAAGTCTTCACTCACTTGGTTTTTACATATATCCTTCTTTACTGAACAGAAATCAAAATTTTATACTGGCATCAAGAAATCATTGTTACAACTGGAAACACAGTATAGAAATTAAGTAATTAACTTTCACAATATCTTTATCAGGTAGACAGATAAGTACCACTACCTTTATTTGCTAGATGGAAAAATATGGGCTGAGATACTAAAACAGATAACACAACAGTTTGGTGAAATCTGGGTATAAACTCGGAATCTCAGACCCAAACTTGTGCTCATAAATCCCAGATCACATTTCTGGTTTGTTTTTTTGTTGTCATTGCTTTTTTATTATTTTTTTTTAATCGCTCTCACAATTCACAGGCCTATAAATTTCACAGGCTGCATGATTTGAACATATGTAAAATATATTTTTTTAATGTTTAATTTGAATCTACACATTTATTAGCACATGCTGGTGACTAAAAACTGAATGATTTATACAGCTACTGTTTCCAGGATACTGTGATAACACTTTGGCATGTAATGTTGGACTTGGGTGACATTAAAGCCCACATCTATACTAACAAGTCAAATAGTGCCTGGGAAAATTGCATCAGGACAAGATTTTCTATATTAAAAAACTGTTACTAATCCTTTGCAGATGCTATTTAGCAATCTCTTGGACAAACCCCAATCACAGTTCAGGATGCAAAATATTCTACATCCTGTACCTACTATGTGGCTTGCAAGCAACCATCCTGCTTTGAATATCTGGGGAAAGTACTATCTTGATCTAGATCAGACTGTCCCTGTCAGGCAAAGACCTTTGTAGCGTTTGCAGGCTTTTTTTAATCTCTTCTGTAGACACAGCTACTTGTCTAGATCCAACATTGTGATCCAGAGCATGCACACCACATATACTCTAGAGGTTCTTACCTTTCCAACATGAATTTTTTTATGTCACGGAGGACATTTCAGGTATCAGGTCATCTGCTTCAAGCTAGAAAATTTTTTATTTGCAGTGTGAAGATGACATACAGTTCTGAGGGAAGCAATATTTCACAATAATTTCGTTTTATTTTTTTCTTTTGTCTCAGGTGACTTCTGAAGTTAAGATAATGAAAAACAAGATTGTTTTCCCTTTTTCTCTTCCATAAACACAGTCCTTTTTTTTAAAAAAATAATTTATTTTTCAGTGAAAGGAGTGTCTTGAATGCTTCCTAAAATCCAGATTTGGAAACCAAATTATTGAGTACTTACTTGGATAGCACTCCCATGACAGGTCAAAGAAAGCAGCCTAAGTTAGTTAGTCAAGTTCTTCATGCTGAATGACTACAAGGAGGCTTAACTACATCATTAAATTATTCCTTAAAAAGCCTGATTTTGTTAAGGGAATGAAAGCAATATCTTAATGTTTAAAGTAGTGAGACCTAGTAGTTAATCTATCAGGTGAAATAAAAAATGGGTTAACCTTTACCTTTTCTCTGTAAAGAAACTGTATGTCATCATTTAACCCCAGTTGGCAGCTAAGCACCACACAGCTGCTCACTCACTCTCTCCCCCTGCTGATGGGATAGGGGGAGAAAAGGGTGAAAGTGAGTAAACTCGTGGGCTGAGATAAAGACAGTGTAATAGGTAAAGCAAAAGCCATAGGCGCAAGCGAAGCAAAACAAGGAGTTCACTCGCTACTTCCCATAGGCAGGCAGGTTTTCCGCCATCTCCAGGAGAGCAGGGCTCCGTCACATGTAACAGCTACTTAGGAAGACAAAGGCCATAACTCCAAACGTGTGTGTCCCTCCCTTCCTTCTTCCCTCAGCTTTATATGCTGAGCATGATGTCATATGGTGTGGAATATCCCTTTGGTCAGTTGGGGTCAGCTGTCCTAGCTGTGTCCGCTCCCGACTTCTTGTGCACTCCAAGCCTACTCGCTGGTGGAGTCATGTGAGAAGCAGAAAAGACCCTGACTCTGTGTAAGAACTGCTCAACAGTAACTAATATATCCCTGTATTATGAATACTTTTCTCAGCACAAATCCAAAATACAGCCTCAAATTAGCTGCTATGAAGAAAATTAACTCTATCCCAGCCAAAATCAGCACAGTATACCAGAAATTATCTTTTCTGTAACAGCTGTTAAAATCATGTACTGGTTAAGGGGCTGGGGGCTGGCTTTAAGTACAATTCTAATCAAAACGTAACTATGCTTATTGCTTTCAGGTATTTTTTTAATGTCAAGTGAAGATTTGTTTGTGTTACCCTTCTTGGTGATCATCAAGAATAAGCATGTTATGTGCCAGTTAAAATGCTCATGACTTCTTCAATTGTTTTGTCTTCAGTGAAAGCACAAGAGAAGAAAAATTGAAACTAGTGTAGGCGAAATGAGACCTGACTTTAATTTCCAACACCAGGAAGTTATCTGATAATGCAGAGGAATCAGATTTGTCAAGTGAAAAGAAACACCTTATTACATAGTAACTTGTCAGGTTATCCAGATCTATACTGAAAACAAATCGGCTGATGCAACATTTAAAAGAATACAGACGCTTTCCGACAATCTTGTCTGAAGTTTGCAGAGTATTTGTTGACAGATTTTGCTCTTAAAATCTCAGTACTTATGTTGGCACACGGGTTATGTAGATTATGGAGCATCCATCACAAGACGTTTTCTTCTTTCCGAAGTAAAGGAACATCTGTCAAGGATGTACTAAAGACATTTGCTCCTGCTTCCACACAGGGAGAAGCACTACATGACTTCTTCAAGTCCCTCAAACTATTACGTTTCCTTTAACTCTATATTTCGGTGAACTAAACATTCTAAGTTTATCTTGGTATTACCATGGGCTCTGTTTAGTAGATTTGACAGTTCTAAAAGGTACCACATAAACGTGCATCAATATGAATAAACAGTAACAAAAAGCCATCAGACAAATTGAAGGGGAGTAAAGGTCTTAAGACTTCTTCAGCATTACAGAAACTAAATTTGAAAGAGACAATTTGCCTTTTCCTCCTAACCATTCAGCACTAATCTGTCAGTTTTGCTCAGCAGAGACCTGACACGGCACTGTGCAAAAATACATATTTTTCATTCTTTATGCCATGGCATTGAAGTAAATTTAGCTATTATTGTTTTGCATGTACAGTTTTTCACATAGCTCTGTGGGGAGCTCTGTAGTCATAACCAGAGGTGATTCATGATGCTGTACGAAAATAAGAAAGATTAGTAGAGTTAATAAACGACACTGTCAAAAGAAGACAGTCTCACATTCTAGCCATTTCTAGTGGCTACCCAGTGTTTTCTTATGATATATTCACTAGGTATCCATCCTAAGTTTTGACTAGAGAAAGGCAGGCTAGTTGAGAAAACAAGAGTATATGATTTGGTACTTGTAACAACTGCTGTACAAGGGTTTACAGTATGGATTCTTCTGAAATAAAGGAATGTTTTTGAATTCTGAAAGAAAACCACATTGTATGCAGAAAGACAGGTTTTGTTTAGCTTAAACAAAAAAGCCTTCTGATACATGCTTTTTCTTGGCTGTTTTCTTTTTGCTTTCCCTTCAAAAGAATATACCTTAGCAGATGAAACCACATTTCATAGTATTTTGGCCAGAAAAAGGAACTAAAAGCAATGCTTTTAACGGACCAAGGCCAGTACTCATTTCCCAGGTCTTGCAAAGCCAGTTAGGCCCTGCACTGAGCCTGTTTTTCTCTAGTGGTGACATTTCAGCTCAGATTCCAGTAACTGAAGTTTTATTTTTCAACATTACTCTTCTTTTCTTGGTTTCATCTTCTTTTGTCCTGAGGATGCAGTCTCAGACTTCAATAGTGACTAAAACATCAGCAACTTTCCATCTCAGCTTCTTTCTCCTAAAAGAACAGTGAAATCCTCCATGTTAAATACCATTTTACAACTGTGAACAGAAAATGTCCTTACAAAAAAAAGGAAGCAAGGCCAAGAAACAGCAGCAAAACATCTTCCATTTCAAGAGCTTAAATTTCTTTGATTTTTAAGTTTCTTTCCTTTTCCCCTATGTCTTTTAGGACAACTAAAAGACTTTTTGATTATTATTGTTTTCCTTGGGATGAAGGATGACTTTGTAGGTCTAAATTTGAAATGTCACTCCCCTTCCAATGCCTGATGTAGCAAAATAACAAAATCATGTCAACAGTTCTGACTGCCTGAACTCCATCAAAATGGCCACCCTTCATATACACATCTTTCAGGTTTACGCTCTTTTAAACTGCTTTTTTTTAAAAAAAAACTCTTTTCTAAATGTTGGTAAAGCCATTAATATCATAAACTAAACCTGATGGGTTTATGGCATGCACTTAAGGTCACTCTCCATGTCTATGTGTACATGTATAGGGATGTGCATGTGTATGTTCATGTCTATACATATATGTGTACCTGAAAAAATATGTAACACTTTCTACTAGGGCTTGAGATTTAAGCAGGAGTGGCAGCGATGGCTTCCTCTGGAGCTTAATGTGCAGCAGGAGGCACAGAATCCCTAATACTGTGTAATAAAAGTTATATTCCCCTAACTAAAGCTGCTGAGGTGAATGGTCTTGGCTAACAGGGTCAGGCAGTCTGTTCTCAATGGTATCAGCAGTGGTTTAGAGAAATAAGTTTGTGTATGTCAGAAATGGTCATAAAGTGTTATAAACTGTTGGTGGTGTATTTTGACTCCTACACAATCCCTAGTGGCATGATGTTAGTAATATACAGCATTGTATTCTCAAGGACTCAATAGTAACTGCAGAAATAGGAGAGAAAAATTCAGTCAGGAAAGCCCTAATGAAAATTGATTGGAGAGGCTGGAGGATAAAGATATATAGTATACCCATTCAGCAGGAAACCTAGCTGCAGTCATTTTTTTTTCCCTTTTTCATCTAACTTATAGGCTAGAAACAAAGATAAACCCAGATCTCTGGATCCAGAGGAAAACTAATACTGTATTTAGTGTGCCAAATTTTCTTGCTGGTGTATCTTGATATAGCTCAATTGACTTTAATGGAGCTTGGCCATTTTTCACCAGCCTGGAATTTGGTCTGTTGTAGTAGAAAATGTTCTCACTGAACTTGCTGGATACTTTCAGTTACATTCTTTTCTATTATTACAATTGACTTATACCTTTATGAAGGTTTTGAGGTAAAGGGCTGAAAATTCTCTGATTAGTCTCATGAATGAGAGAAACTTTCTTTAAAATAAAACTATTTGGATTTGTAAAAGTCATATTCAATTTAAATCATATGCTGGCCAGTATTTTTTAAAGTGTTTTAAATGAAGTAGCTCTTAATGCTCTTAAATTATGCTCTTTCACTTGAACTAAATGACAAAGTTTATTTACCTGTATCAAATGGCACTCTGACAATATCTTGCATGTCTAGATACACTATTTGTGATTGTTTGGGTGATGTGGCATGATGCCGCATGTAGCTCGTCTGTAATAAAGCCACACAATACTAAATCCCAGACCAGATAAAAAGCAAAGAACTACAGAATATCCTATGCCACTGTAAGATTGCAGAACCATCCTTTAGAAAAGGACTCCTTAATGTGTCTAAAGGCCCTGTGTAAATGTGTAAAAGCTGTCAAGGAAGTTGAATGGACTACAATCATTATAAACTTATGCTTTTTTGGATACTTACAGAAAATAGTCTAGTTTTTTGACTTTTGTAAGTCTTCAAGAGAAGAAATACTTGAATGTCTTTTTAGGTAGAACATATTCCCAAGTAGGAGGACAGTGCATGTATAAGAGAGACCTCTAGCTGTGGAATGCTGATAAGGAGCTAAATATACTCATATAGGTGGGGTGGGCTGAATCAATAGGTTTGAATAAGACAAGTCGATTGGAGTGAGTGCATACAGAGTTTTGAAAATACCACAAAAGCGATTTTATGTTATATTCTCAAATAAAGAAAAAATAAGGATGATTATGTATCTATCCACTAAATTTTGTATATTTGCTTGTGAAGAGTAGATCATGTCTAGTTCTTGGTTTAGCTGGCAGTATATTCAGTAGATCAACTTCTTTTTTTCTATGTGCAGCACTGAATTTTCACATAAGATAGGAGTAGTCACAGAGCTACTGACACTTGTCAAGTCTGGAGTGGAGTTTGTGTTTAAGCATGCTGTGAAGCATCCAAAGATTTTTAAAGTAAACAAACAGTTGAATGAAAAAAAAAGCTGGTTAGTCTATCTACAGTTTAGGCAAGTTTAGGCAATTCTTACTCAGCAGTTGAAAGTGAGATTTCAGGATCATGGTTTTTGATATAAATGCTCTTCCATTATTATTTACTTATTTTCACTGAATGACGAACTTTTCCAGGTTTTTGGCAGGGAATAGTGGGGAATCGTTGCCTAACTAGAAATAAAGGACTTCTTGGCTGACTAGCTTTCCTCAGATCCTAAAAGATCTGCCTCAGATGTTAAAAAGAGAAAAAGTACTTTCATAACATTTGTAATTGGACATCCAAAAAGCTTAATCTTAAAGTACGAACATCTTTAAAATTAAAACCAAAAAGTTAAAGAAAGCATGTAGATATCTCTCAAAGCCTGCCACTTCAAGGAAAAGGAGATAAAATTTACACATATTGGAGTGTATAGTTATTTTGTTATTCAGAAACTAGAAAAGGGTGATTACACTTTACTGCTATATGGGAAAGTCAAGTTCATTGTGGAGGACAGTATAGGAATTAGAAAAGGCTATGAGGAAGTGTAAGACAGAAGACTGAAAGGAGAATTTGTGCTGACAGATATGATCAAGGCTGAAATAATGACACTTCTGTAGCATGAAATTTTATGGTGGAAAAGAGAAAAAGTATCAGTGACTGAGCACTAAATTTTGTCTTGCCAGAAAACAATTATTAATGTGAAGGGAGAGATTAGAGATTGTTTACTGTCAGATTGTCTGGCATTTTTTCATGTAATACAGAGTCAACTTTAGCATCTGAATCAAACGACAAAAGAACTTATTTTTCAGAGTGAAATTTATTGAGGATATTCACTAAATTCAGGGATGTTTTGGAAAGGAATACAAGCTAAGTATGGTTTCCTATAGAGATGCTGTAATACCTAAAGACAGCTAAACATCATGTTGACTGGCATGTAGAAAAGTTGGGGATAAATGGATTGCTGTAGGGATGAACAAACTATTAGTTAGGCACAAGAATACCGTCAGAGTGCGTCTACACTAGTGTTGAAGCAGGAATGCACTTTTTAAAGATATGTCTTGTACCCCCTTTTCCTCAAGGTCTAGCATCTAGTGTCCCATCTTCCTTCTCCCTGGTTCGTACTGTGGAAAGATCTCAGAGGTCATGAACTAGATTTCTCTTGGAAGGACTTAAATCAGAAAATATACTCCAGGACGACATGTAGTATCATCCAACCACTAATTCAGTACCCACCCCACAGGATCAGACTAAAGCTATGCCAAAGTAACTCCACCTTATAATCAGTTGTTTCACTCCACAGATTCACTCCCATCTGGCTGTACTACTTGTTAGTGTAGATCACTCCCAACCATCAGCTTCATAATGTGCTATACGCTCCTCTTTTACCACTCAGAAATGGATGCAGCATCATTTATAGAGATCAGAGGTAGAAGAACAGTGTAAATCAGGATGAAGTTATAAATATTTCATAGTAATAAAAAGATTTACACTGAGTAAATATTTGAAGTAATATCAAAAACAAATTTAAACATTATTTTGTATCTAGAGACCTCTTCTTCATGCAGCAGAAGCAGATATTTTATACGTGCAAGCAAACATCTATAAGTATACATACACAGAAGTTTATATAAACATAAGAAAACAGTCAAGGTTCCGTAACATGATGCAAATCTCAAATTATAAGAAAATTCAAAATTAATTAGATAGTTACCAAAGTGCACTGAAGGATTTTTTTCTCTTCAGTGCAGCAGAAATACTGGCTGCGCAGTGCTGTGTGTGATTTATTTATAGGCTGCTAATGAAGACATATCCAATCTTCATAATTAATTGGTATTTTTGTGCTTTGGGGCCTAATCACAGAAACTTTCATATGTTGGCTCAAACTGATCTTAGCTGTGAGGCAAAAATTCACAAGAAAACTTGTTTTTTCTTTGTTCAAGTTTGCTTTTCCATTGAGCTTAACTACTGTGTGGTGATTATAACTTAACCCTCAAAACACAGCATATGTTGAAGTGACCCTGCTTCGGCGGGGGGGTTGGACTAGATGACCCACAGAGGTCCCTTCCAACCCCTACTATTCTGTGATTCTGTGAAGAGGTAGCACCCTACAAGGAACGCAGCCCTAGTACCTGGTACACGTGACACGTATCATCGTCGGCTAACGGAACTGCAGCAAAAGCTCCCAGGATAGCCAAGGATCTTTGCACCCTAACAAGAAGGAATCACCACGCACTGCAGATTCGTTTGCATAATGTTCATTAAGAAACTAGACAAGCTAGCTGTGAAAATTAAAATAAGGGAGGAGAAACAATACCCATACAGGGGGGCCCAAGGGACTCTGGAAAAGTGTTAAACTTCCTTACGTCACTGAAAGCTGAAAGAAAACGTCAGTGTCCCCACCACTCAGCGCTGCAAGGTACCAAGCAGATGGGGACAATCAGGAGTCCTGATTCAGAATAAAGTTTACAGAACAAAACAAGCTGAATTTAAGTTCTGCAAGTAGTTTGGATGCAACACTGAGTGAAGACTAACTCCCAGTAGCATTTTTTCAAAATAACAGCTTTAAAGATTTAAATATAGGTCAAATCTGCCCCATCCACACACAATTATCCCCAAGAAAGGAAACACAAAGAGTTCTAAAAGCTAGCAGCAGTGACAAGGGTGTACATGGAAAAAAATCAAGAAGAAAGTTATACCCCTGTATCATTCTCTGAAAGACCTTGTTCTGAAACTTCACAGTAATTTACATAAAAAGAACGAAAATAAAAGCATAAATCCACACTCACACTGGCCTCTCCAGGTTTGCAGTCCAGCACGGTTTTAAGCGCTTGCAGGGAATGGACAATGCAGAGTTCAAACTGGGATGGCTGAAAGGCAAAGGACTTGTTAGCTTTAGGCAGGCATGCCAAACGTACACCACACAAATCTATACAGACTTCCATGCCATACGCTAAGCTCTTCAGTTCCAAATTATCCCAAACAAGGAGAAATGAAAATAAAACAAATTGTGATTCATATATTATCAGAGGACCCTATTGTAGTCAGGTGCTTTTATACTTTTCTACGCTATTACCACCACAGATCAATGTACATTTTTTTACCCGAGTGGGAGACTTCTACACCGAACAGCCTCCTCTAAATGGGTCACAAAAGATTTTTACAGATTGTTTGTGGTAGCATATATTGACAATTACATTATAGATGCCCGTGACACCCTTCCTCCTCCCCTCCCTTGATAGAATTTGGGACAGAATTTCACCTGGGATATCTGATATTTCTGCATTTTATTTCAGCAAAAGGTTTCTAAGAAAAATGGATTGAAATTGCCGGAGGGAAGTGCACGGAGGGAAAAAACCCGCTGGTTTGGGGGGCTTTTTTCACCTTCGGGTTTTCAAACCTGAAGTTGAATGTCTTGACGCGTGTATCAATTTCACTCTGAAAGTGCAAACGAGTTCACAGCATCAGAGTCATTAGTCAGTTCTTCCTTGTCTTCCTCTCTTCCCTGTTAAGTCACACCTCTTTTTTTTTTTTTAATATTTTTTTTTTAAAATGAAGCTGCCTGCTGGTCTGAGGCAGGAAGCTCTAGTACAGGGCAACACCAAGCAGAGAGGTGTCACTGTCCAGAAGAGAGGGACATCATCCTATCGGATCTGGGTCAAAGAGGAGGCCAAAAAAGGGTTCTAAGCCATGTAAACCACTCTCTCATCAAATAGATAGTTTATGGCATGTCACCAACTTTGAGCCTAGGAGTAACTTTTATTTCTGTAAATGTAAATCATGAGAGTGATGCCTGCACAGCAACCTGAAAATCGTGAAAGCCACTAAGGCAACCTGTATTTATTATTTTTGGACGTACTTGAAAGAAAAAGAACAGCAGTAAAGTGCTGCTCTTGGTTTTTAGTTTCCACATAATAAAGCATCACACATCAGGACAAGAAAGCTGCTCAGATACGTTATTCTTTGGATAGTATGAAACTGAGGAAAGTTGATTCTGTGCCTCACTGTATCTTTTACCTGGAATATAAATGCTAAAGGGGTTACCAACCAGTATTCCCCACAATACAGTTTCTATCTTAAGCCCAAAATGTCCCCAAAGAGATTGTCTGGCCTTTGTTTATACCAGTTAACTTTTGCTACAATTTTTGCTATAATATTACCACAATGAACTCTATTTTAGTAGATAACTAACCCTGCCATGACAAAACACAGTCAACTGCCACCATTAAAACTTGGCATGTCTCAACCACGGCCTCAAAAGCTACCCAAGGCAGTGCTGTATACAAGGAATTCACGTGTAATTCCTAGATGCGAAAAAGGCGTGAGTGGTTTTTAAACAAAGATGGGTTAGGATCCAGCAAAAGCCCGAAGAAACAAAGCTTTTGTGGAAGCTCCTTCTTCCTCCCTCCATTTTACAGATGAACAGAGTGAAAACCAGAAGAGTTCAGGGACTTGCCCAAGTCAGCAGCAACCGAAACCCAGATCAGAAGCTGTAAATCTCGCTCTAATACTCCAGTTGCCCCACAAGACTCCTTCCTACAATGGTGATTGTATATTGTGATTGCTCAATGCCCTCCTACTCAACTTCAAGCACGTATTTATAGAAGCAAATCAGAAAAACTCCAGCAGTCTGCAGAGGGTTCTCTTCGATAATATCCACGCAGCAGCTCTCCCTCCCACAGGCCCTTTCTGCTTTCGCAGATTGTTTTTAAGTCACACCTACAACGTGCTTGCTGTGTTTTAGGCATTACTCAGTACTGTTTATTTCCAGAAAGCATCTCGCTAATTTATCTGAATTTGGTTTCATGTCGTTTGTTGTTTGTGTGTAGGCAATCTCCTAAATTAGTTGCTTTTCAGTTCAATTTCTCATTATAACATAGAAGTGACCTATTTATTCAGCTACAGATCAATTCCATGGTAGTGTGCCTACTAAGTTATGAAGAATTTTGATGTGAACTGAACTTGTGACCTCAAAAATAATTTTTTACTTCAGCAAACCATTCCTAAAATAAGGTGCTTAACTATGAAAGTTATTACTGTTTATCTCTGCAAAAGCATGCTAGAGGTCAGCAGTAATTATACAGATGCATTTAAATAATCCTACTTAAGGCAGAAAGTCATGCTACACATGTTGATGCCCAATTTTTATTTATTTTTGTCTTTTAACACACGACCCAAACCGACAAAGATTTATTTATGCTTTCTGTATGTTCACAAATATTGCTGTCTAGCAGTACCATTATCACTTAAAGTTACTTCAGACATAATGGTTTAAGAAGTACAAAGAAAAATTTTGTAAAAAGAAGAAGAAAAGTAACTTTATATTTTGTGATGGGGTCTGTTAAGAGTGCTGTACATAAGTAACCATCCAAGCAAAAAAAAAAAAATCTGTATTTTTTTCTTACATTTTCCTATTTCCCTAGAACTACAGACACTAGTATGCATACGTACAGACTAAGTCCAAAATAATTCAATTTTTGGAGAATATAGAAACCAGTTTCATCACACTTGCAAAAAAAAAACCCAGCCAAGAAAGTGCCTACAACACACACAAGTATACCCACCAACGATGTCAAACCTTCATTGTCAACAACCCAGTCTTCCTTTTCAGCCAACCTCTTTATATCTGTAAGACAGAGCGAGAGGGGGAAGGGGGGGAGAAGGTATTCATTTTCATTATTAAAAACTCCTTGAACTTGAAAAGATAAACCACAGCCCTCGGGACTGCAATGACTAGGCACTCAAGCAAACAGCACTAAAAGCTTCAAAGCTTTCAGCATTCTCAAGTGACTGAGAATGGAACTCGTGCACGGTGCGCTGGTGACACCCCGCAGAGAAGCGTATCTATCATACATGGCAAGGGCTGCACGAAGCACAGCTCTTACTGGGAAGTTTAAAAATAAATATTGTGAAGGCTTTGGGTTTGTTTTTATTTTGCAAATTCTTAATCACAACATAAAATACTGCATTTAAGAACCCAAGTCTCCAGTCTATTATAATCCCGCTCAATTAAAAATGAAAGAACAACTATCTAGCATTTTAGCAAAGACAGAAAGGACACCACGTAATTCATATTTAATAACTATAAAAGCGGCTTAGAGTCCCCGCTCAGGGTCAAGGATCCATGGTGCTAGACCTTGTTCAAAAATCCATGCAGGCATACGCAAAACCCACTGTCCTCCCCTCCCCACGAGGTGCCACCCTCTACAGGCTTACTGGAGCTACGAGGAGCCAAGTCAGGACGTGAATCCCCAGCTCATGCACTGTAAATAAAATTCCTCTATGGACGCATACACTCCGCATCATCGCTTCTTCTGGGGGCCTGACTGACTGGTAAGCAGGAGCAAGATGAACTGTGTGCAGTGTGTGGGGTTTTGAGACAGTTTTTCACACACAAATAGCGCATCAGAACTGTTTGTACATCATGAAACTCCCTTTTAAATGCGCAAAAATTTTGGTAAACTACCACATCTGCTAAAAAATCCAAGAGGAGGATAACTAATGCATGCTAAAAGGTATCTTCACTATCTTGGTGCTTTAATTAGCTAAACTAGGAAGCTTGGGTATATTGTCATACCCTGCAATTATATATCTCATGGAAGCATAGGCTTACAGAATCACAGAATCACAGAATGATCGGGCTTGGAAGGGACCCTCTGTGGGTCACCCAGTCCAGCCCCCTGCCCAAGCAGGGTCACCCAGAGCAGGCTGCACAGGACCTTGTCCAGGCGGGGCTGGAATATCTCCAGAGAAGGAGACTCCACAACCTCCCTGGGCAGCCTGGGCCAGGGGTCCGTCACCCTC
>Ga0181612_133249_pt1 | contig 16431 bp, 12 predicted proteins | sample HoacroProtozoa21_FD_119630 | JGI IMG/M metagenome (GOLD analysis project Ga0181612, IMG submission 119630) | Hoatzin crop microbial communities from Cojedes, Venezuel. Combined Assembly of Gp0051906, Gp0051904, Gp0051908
AACCCGGCCGGAGCAGTAGGCCTTGAGATCCCCGAACAAGTCGGGGATGACGGGAGAGCGGGGGCCTTGAGTAGCGAGACCAAAATTGGTTTAAGCAGAGCTTTTCCTCCTGGTTCCATCGGCAATTCAAGCGAGCTTGATTGCTCTCCGGAACTGCGTCGGCTTTGCGCACCGTCGCAAAAAATAATTCCTGCGGAGCGGCAGGCCCCAGGGATCCACGAGCGAGGTCGGGCATGACAGGGAAACACCCGGGCGGGCATGACGTAGAACGGGGTCGGGGATGACGGAGTTAGAGTCTGGGATGACGACAAACTGGCTGGGGGTTTTGCAGGATTTGGCTGTTTTCTTGAAAACCTCAGCCTTTCGAAGAGGGGGTTTGTTAATATTTGGCAGTTTCTTTGAAAACCCGGTAACATTGTGAAAGCGGGGGCCAAGTGTAGCGAGACTGGATTTGGTGTAAGCTTAAGTGCCTTAAGCTTTTCCTCCTGGCTTTCTCGGCAATTCAAGCAAGCTTGATTGCACTCGAAAGCTGCGTCGGTTTTTGCGGAGCGTTTTCAGCGGAGCAAAACATAAATCCAGCGAGCGTCGGCCTTGGGATCCCCGAACGGGGTCGGGGATGACGGGAGAGTTATGGAAGGGATCCCCGAACAGGTCGGGGATGACGGGAGAGTTATGGAAGGGATCCCCGAACAGGTCGGGGATGACGAGGTGGGGCAGGTCGGGGATGACGGAAACAGGGAACGACATTGCCCGAACGAGGTCGGGCATGCCGTAAACGAGCCCAGGAACAACCCGCAAATCCATCTCCCCGCCAAAAAATCCACATAGCATCCCGTAAAGTAAATTAAATTATGTAAATTTGCCAGAATAATAACAACGAGTATGAAATCGATTAAGGAAATTTACAAAATAGGACGCGGGCCATCCAGCAGCCACACCATAGGCCCTTCCAACGCCTGTAAAATATTCCTGGAGCATGTGCCGAACCCAAAAGACATCACCGTAACCCTTTACGGGAGCCTAGCCGCCACAGGCAAAGGACACCTTACCGACGTAGCCATACTCGACGTACTAACCCCCGTAGCTCCCACGCAAATTGAGTGGGAAGCCAAAACCGTTCTTCCCTTCCACACCAACGGCATGAAGTTCAACGCCACCATGCCCGACGGCAGCACCCAAAGCTGGACCGTATACAGCGTCGGCGGCGGAGCTCTTGCCGAAGACCCAAACAACGCCCGAGGCTGGGTAGGACTCTCTCCCGAAATCTACGAACTCGGCACTATCGCCGAAATCAAAAAATGGTGCGACGAGAACGGCTGCGCCTTCTGGGAATATGTGGCAAAATACGAAGATAAAGACATCTGGGACTATCTCCAGACCATTTGGGACGCAATGAAAGCCTCGGTAAAAAGAGGCCTAGAGCAAGAAGGAGTGATTCCAGGGCCCCTACATCTTCCAAGAAAAGCGGCGAACTACTATGTAAAGGCATCAGGGTACAGAGCAAACCTACAATCCCGAGGACTGGTGTATGCCTACGCCCTAGCCGTAAGCGAAGAAAACGCAACCGGCGGAGTGCTGGTAACAGCCCCCACCTGTGGCTCCAGCGGGGTTATGCCGGCGGTACTCTACCATCTTCAAACCGCACACGGCTTTAGCGATGCCCAGATTTTAAGAGCGCTCGCAACTGCCGGAATCTTTGGCAACGTAGTAAAGAAAAACGCCTCAATTTCAGGAGCGGAAGTGGGGTGTCAAGGCGAAGTTGGAGTGGCCTGCGCAATGGCGGCGGCAGCCTCCTGCCAGCTCTTCGGCGGTAGCACCTCCCAAGTGGAATATGCAGCGGAAATAGCCCTGGAGCATCATCTGGGCATGACCTGCGACCCAATTTGCGGGCTGGTTCAAATCCCCTGCATCGAGCGCAACGCCCTGGGAGCGGCAAGAGCGCTGGATGCTGAACTCTACGCACTCTTCTCCGACGGCCAACATCGAATCTCCTTCGACAGGGTGGTAAGGGTAATGAAACAAACCGGACACGACATCCCTTCGCTTTATAAAGAAACCGCCGAGGGCGGACTAGCAAAAGATAGAATATAATTTAAAGCATTATGAATAAACGACTTATAACAATAGCACTAAGCTTATTCCTGTGCTTCAGCGCCTCTGCCCAATGGTATTTTGGCGGTGGCATCACAGGCGGATTCAACAACAGCAGCGGTGCCATTGGCATTGTGCCCGAAATCGGCTACCGCATCACTCCCCACCTAAGTGCGGGTGTGAACTTTGGCTACATCTTCCAAACCGGCAGCAGCTACAACATGCACCGATTCATCCTAGACCCCTACCTCAGAGCCCAAACCAGCGTGGCGGGCTTTCTCTACCTCTTTGCAGAGGCCTTCGTAAGATACGATGGGGCTCTCACAGGCTATGACGACGGCAGTAGAAGCAGGGGCGATATGGTTCGGGCCGGTGTTCGCCCGGGACTAGCTGTTCCCCTCGGGGGCAATTCCTTTATGATAGCACGCCTGGGTTATCTGGGCATAAAGAGCGGAAGCTCCGACGAAAAAGACGGGCAGTTTACCTACCACTGCTCTTCTTCCGATATTTCGGTAGGTTTTGCTTATAGTTTCTAACGATGTCAGAGAATAAATACGATTGGACATTTGCCTCCGTGGGAGGCCAGGTAAGAGTTAAAATCGAAAGTGGCGAAGATATAGCCCACCTCGGAGAACTCGACCGCAAGCTTTGGACAGTGCTCAGCTGCCCCACAAAGGGCCTTGAGCTGGACGAACAGACCCTAAAATTCTTGGATGCCGACGGCGACGGGCATATCCATGTGGATGAGGTAATTTCAGCCGCACAGTGGCTTACAGGGTCGGTTCGAGACAAAGATTCTATTCTCAGAGGGCGCGACAGCATAGCCATTCGCGAGTTCAGCGAAAGCGAAGAAGGCCTTAAGCTCCGTAAATCAGCCAAGCAGATTCTCAAAAATCTAGGGCTCGAAAAAGAGAGCATCAGCATCGAAGATACCGCCGACAGCACCAAAATCTTCGAAAAAACCATCTTTAACGGAGATGGAGTGATTACCGAAGCATCCGCAAACGACGCTCCCACCAAAGAGGTAATCAAAAAAATCATTGAGATAACAGGGGGCACCCTCGACCGCAGCGGGCAAATGGGCGTTAACACCGAGCAGGTAGAGGCCTTCTACGAAGCCTGCACCGCCTACGACGCTTGGCAAAAGGCCGCAAGTGGCGAGGTCTTCCCCTACGGCGAGAACACCGCAGCAGCCCTCGAAGCCTGCAATGCCATCAAAGACAAGGTGGCGGATTACTTCATGCGCTGCAAGCTCATCGGCTTTGACGCCGATGCGGCCGCCGCAGTGGATGTAGATATTGAGAAACTAAAGGAAATCAGCTCGCAGAATCTGGCGGGGAGCAACGAACAAATAGCCTCCTACCCCCTTGCAAGGCCCAATGCCGAGGGCAAACTTCCCCTTAAGGGCGGCATCAACCCGGCCTGGCAGGCAGCTTTCGACACCCTTAAAACCCTGGTTCTGGATGTGGATTTCCCAAAGAAAGATGCCATCACCGAAGAAGAATGGAACGCCGTGCTAGGCAAGTTCAACGCTCACTGCTCTTGGATAGAAGAAAAGCAGGGTGCAGAGGTTGAAAGCCTTGGGGCAGAAGCCGTTAGCAAAATTCTAAAGGGCAATTCCAAAAAGATTCTACTCTCTTTACTCGAGCAGGACAAGGCCCTCGAAGAGGAATCCCTGGGGATTGACGCCGTTGGAAAGTTCCTACATTTCTACCGCGACTTCTACACCTTCCTTTGTAACTACGTGGTATTCAGCGACTTCTACGACGAACAAAAGCTCTCTATCTTCCAAGCGGGCAAGCTCTACATCGACCAGCGCTGCTGCGAACTCTGCGTTAGGGTAGAAGATATGGGCACTCACGCCGATATGGCAGCCCTTAGCAACATGTACCTTCTCTACTGCCTCTGCACCTCAAAAGTCGACGGCAGCACCCTAAATATTGCCGCAGTGCTCACCAAGGGCAGCATTTCCGGGCTCCGAGAGGGCAAGAACGCCATTTTCTACGACCGCAACGGGCTGGATTACGACGCTGTTGTTACCAAGATTGTAGACAACCCCATCAGCGTGCTGCAAGCCTTCTGGAGCCCATACCGCAAGTTTGGCCGCTGGATTAGCGACAAATTCACCAAAAAGGCCTCCGACAAGGAGGGAGAAGGCTTTTCCAACCTCACTTCGGCCGCAGATAAACCCGCCGAGGCCAAGAAGAGTGCCTTCGACATCGCCAAGTTCGCGGGGATTTTCGCCGCCATCGGCATGGCTCTGGGCTTCCTCGCACAGGCCATAGTATCCATCGCAAGGGGTATAGCCGCCGCCAAATGGTGGGTTGTGCTACTGGTGATTGTGGCGATTCTGCTGATTATCTCGCTGCCTTCGATGTTCCTCGCCTGGTACAAGCTGCGCCACCGTGACGTGGGTCCGCTGCTCAATGCCAACGGCTGGGCCATCAATGCCGCCTCCTACGTGCGCAACAAGTTCGGTAAGCACCTCACCGCTCTGGCCGAATATCCCAAGCTCACAGCGGTGGACGAAGAGGCCAAAACCAAGGCTAGACGGAACATATTTTTACTGATAATATGTGTTTTATTCATACTTTTGATGATATCTTACCTTATTTTTGGCAGATAATTAAATATTTTTACTATCTTTGCCCCGATAAAGCGAAAGTTTTTAACTTAATTTTTTAATAAAAACATGAAAAAATTTTTCCTAACAATTGCTCTCGTGGCTGTAGCAGCTACCACAGCAATGGCACAGATTTCTGTAGGTGCTGGTTATCTTTCTAACACCATTAAATATGGCGACAACAAGACTACTCTTGGTGGTTTCTATGTTGGTGGTGACTATGAGGTTTACAATGTAAGTGGTATTGGTATTACCCCTGGTCTATACTTTGCCTACGGCTCTAAATCTAACACATCAGGAATTAGTGGTGTAGCTACCGGTACAGGTACTACAACTCAAATGTACCTTGGTGTTCCTATCAACTTCACCTATAAGATTCCTGTAACAAATGGTCTCGCAATTGTTCCTTATCTTGGACCTACCTTTGCATTTGGCCTTTCAAACAAGTATAAAGTTGATGCAAGCACTATAGTAGGTAGTGGCTCAAATACTACTGATATCTATTCAGAGGATTCTAACTACAAGAGGTTCGACCTCCTTATTGGTGGTGGTGTAGCTCTTGATATCGTTGATATGATTCGCGTTAGCTTTGGTTACAACTACGGCCTTATCAATCGCAATGGTAATAGCAGCGGTAGCAAGCGTACCACTAGCGACATTCACTTCGGTGTAGCATACTTATTCTAATCCAAAGCATCTACGTTAACTATATGTTAATAAACAATTTGCGAAAGGCAAGCGCGATTTTTGCGTGCTTGCTTTTCTCCGTCTTTTCATACGCCCAAACTCAGGTAAGCGGTAAGGTGCTCGACCAAGAAGGACAGCCCCTCACCGGTGCCGGAGTTTTCGTTGAGGGCATGCCGACCGTCGGCGTCATCACCGACCTCGACGGTAACTACACAATCAACGTTCCCGCAGGCGGAACCGCTCTTGTCTATTCATTCATCGGAATGTCTGACCAGGTGGAGCAAATCGCAGGTAGGAACGTGATTAACGTAACTCTCCATGACGACGCAACCATACTTGAAGGTAGTGTCGTAACAGCTCTAGGTATCAAACGTTCCGAAAAAAGCGTAACATACAATGTGCAGAAGATTGACCAGAGCGCCTTCATCACTCGTGAGGCCAACATGGTTAACTCTCTGTCTGGTAAGATTGCCGGTGTTCAAATCAACGAGACCGCTGCAGGCGCAGGTTCCGAGACCAAGGTGGTTATGCGTGGTGCAAAGTCCATCTCCAACTCCAACAACGCCCTCTACGTACTCGATGGTATTCCGCTTCCTTCGCTGTCTACCACAAAACCTGGCGACAGCTGGAGCATTTACTCAGGTTCCGGCCTTTCGGGCGATGGTATGTCTAACTTCAATTCCGAGGATATTGCCGACATGAGCGCCCTCGTAGGTGCTTCTGCAGCAGCTCTTTACGGTTACAAGGCAGCCAATGGTATCCTGATGCTCACATCCAAGACCGGTGAGGAAGGTTTCCACGTATCCTACTCCACCAACACCACTTTCTCATCTCCACTGATGCTCCCTCAGCGTCAGAGCGAGTATGGTGCGGTTGCAGGATCTTACTCTTCTTGGGGTTCCAAACTTACAAGTTCCCCCAACTGGAACATCAAAGACTTCTTCCAGACAGGTTATAACACCGCCCATTCGGTGAGCCTGTCTTCAGGCGGAGAGCACTCAACCACTTATGTATCCGCAGGTTACACTGATGCTCGCGGCATCATCCCCAACAACAACTACGACAGGATGAACTTCACCGCACATCATACCGCAGACTTCCTTAACGACAGACTCCATCTGAGCCTGCTTGGAATGTACATCAAGGTTAACGAGCAGAACATGATTTCCGGTGGTCTCTACCACAACCCTCTGGTTCCTCTATACCTCATGAGTCCTTCGGATAATCTGTATGCATATACAGTATATGAGACCTACGATGCAAGTCGTAACTTCCCCGTACAGAACTGGAGCGCAAACGAGCTAAGTATGCAGAATCCTTTCTGGACCATCAATCGTAACATGTTCCAGACCAAGAAGAATCGTTACTTGCTCGGTGCTTCCCTCACTTACGATATTACCGATTGGTTGAATATCCAGGGTCGTGTTCGTACCGACCACAACGAAACAATCGCCGAGCAGAAGCACTACGCTAGCTCAAACGGTTTGTTCGCAGGCGATTATGGTCGTTACTACTACGATGACATGAAGACCACCCAAACCTACGCCGACCTGCTACTCAGCGCAAGCAAGTCTTTCAAAGACAACCTCTTCCAGCTGGATGCAGTGCTTGGTACCTCTATTGAGACCTATAATTACGTAGGTACTTCCCTGGGTGGAGACCTTCTTGGTGTTTCCAACCTCTTTACCTTCTCCAATATGGCTACAGGTAAGGCACTCAATAAGGATATCTTCCGCGACCAGACCCAGTCTATCTTTGCTACCGCAACTCTTGGATATCACAACTACCTCTTCCTCGAGCTCACCGGCCGTACCGACTGGGATTCTCGCATGGCAAGTGCAAAGAACGGTGTAAAGGCCTTCTTCTATCCTTCGGTTGGTCTTTCCGCTCTCCTTACCGAGATGTTCGGAATTCACAGCAACATCCTCACCTTCGCAAAGGTTAGAGCTTCCTACGCAGAGGTAGGTAACCCTATCAACCGCTTCATCCTCAATGCAACTTACCCCGTTGTAGGTGGTGTTCCTACTCTGAACACTTGGGCAACCGCTCCCGACTTCCAGCCTGAGCGCACCCGTTCGTTCGAGTTCGGTGGCGACTTCCGCTTCTTCGACAGTAAGCTCACCCTCAACGCAACTTACTATAAATCATCTACTTACAATCAGGTATTCTCCCCTACCAGCACAGCTACCAGTGGTTCTAGCACCATCTATGTAAATGCAGGTCAGGTAGATAACAAGGGTGTTGAACTCGCTCTTGGTTATCACGAGAAACTCTTTGGTGAGGTAGATTGGCAGACAAACCTCATTTGGAGTAAGAACGTAAATAAGGTGGTTAAGATGCTCGACTACACCAATGGCAGCGAGCACTATGTAAGTACCCAGGAAAGCGTGGGTGGCACTTCCGGTGTTACCATGTGGCTAATCGAGGGTAGGCCTATCGGCGAACTCTACGTTGCCGGTATGCAGACCAATGAGGACGGTACTTTCTACGTAACTCCTTCCGAGAAGGGTGGCGTGCTTCACAAGGCCGACAACGATGGCACTCCCGCTACCATGTGGTATGCAGGCAATGTCAACCCCGATTGGACCGGTTCTTGGCGTAACAGCTTCGCTTGGAAGGGCTTCAACCTTGGCTTCATGTTCAGCATGCGCAAGGGTGGTGTAGGCGTTTCGCTTACCGAGGCCACCATGGATGCTTACGGTGTAACTCCCAAGACCCTCCAGGGCCGTGAGGAAGGATTCAACTTCGCACCTGTTGACATCTATGGCAACTCTGCCAACTATTACGCTGTTTCAGCTCAGGACTTCTGGCAGACACTTTCAGGTTCCGACGGACAGAACGCTCTTGGCGCATACTACGTTTACGATATGACCAACATTCGTCTATCCGAGCTTTCTCTTGGTTACGAAGTGCCTATCAACAAGTGGGTACCTTTCATCAAGGGTCTCAACGTTGCTGTTGTAGGCCGCAACCTGCTCATGCTTTACTGCAAGGCTCCCTTCGATCCCGAGCAGATTTCCAATGCAGGCAACTATGGCACAGGTATCGACCTGTTCATGACACCTTCGACTCGTAACATTGGCTTCTCAGCCAAGATAACCTTCTAATTATCAGATGAATATGAAAAAGTATATAATTCCCGTATTTGCAGCTCTGCTCTCATTTGCAGCCTGCACATCTGATTTCGTAGCAAGAAACACCAACTCAGAGCAGGCTACCGAGGAGATGTTGGAACATGACAACCTTCGTATGGGTTCATATATTAGCCAGATGATGGCTAACGTGCTTCCTTCCTATCAGAACGATGGCTCAAATGAGTATGGTTCCGCAAGCTATCAGGTCGTTCAAGGCCTGACCGGCAATATTTTCTCTAACTTTGAGGCAGCCAGCAACTCAGGTTTCCACCAGACAAACGAGTACAACCTCATTGCCGCAGGTTGGACCAAGGCACTTTTTGAGGATGCCTTTATTAGGGCTGCAGCACCTTGGGTTAGCCTTAATCAATACAGGGAGACCGCTCCCGTAGCAGCCGCTCTGGGTGACGTGCTTAAGGTTGCCGCCCTTCACAGGGTTACCGACGCATACGGTCCTATCCCCTATACCGAGCTAGGCAGTGGCTCATCCCACCTCAAATACGATAGCCAGCAGGATGTTTACAAGGCAATGTTTGGTGACCTCGATAGCGCAATTGTGGTTCTCAATAACTTTGCCGGCGCAAACAGCGGTACTTACATGGCAAATTACGACCGTGTATTCTACGGCGACATGTCTAAGTGGGTAAAGTTTGCTAACACCCTCAGATTGCGTCTAGCTCTTAGGGTTGCCTACGCCGACGACGCTCTCTTCAAAGAAGAAGCACTCAAGTCCATAAATCTGGGTTCCTTCCTAGATGAAGACGCTTCTCTGCATCCCGGTTCGGGTGCTTGGGAGAACCCTCTCTACGTGATTGAATACAACTTCAATGACGGTGATGCCAAGGCAGGTGCAACCATCATCACCTATATGAATGGTTACAACGACCCTCGTCGTAGCAGCTACTTCACAATAGGTTCCGACGGTGATTATCATGGAGTTCGCATGGGTGCCAGCATCAATGACGATTACCCCAAATCAACTCTTTGGTCTAAGATTAACTGCTCCAACAATGATCCTCTTATGATCATGTCTGGTGCCGAAAGCTACTTCCTCCTTGCAGAGTACTACCTCCGTATGGGTGATGAAGCTTCAGCAAAGGGTTACTATGAGGCAGGCGTAACGGCCAGCTTTAACCTTTGGGGTGCAAGCGGGGCAGATTCATATCTAGCCGGAACAACCACTCCCGGTGCATACACCGACCCTGTAACCAGCGGCAACTCCTATTCCACCGCTCTTACCAACGTAGCGGTTGCTTGGAACAGCCAGAGTAGTTTCGACGGACACCTCGAGCAGATTATCACCCAAAAGTACATCGCTATCTTCCCCGAAGGTATGGAGGCTTGGGCAGAATTCCGCCGTACAGGTTATCCTAAGGTTATTCCTATCCTAAATAATAATTCCGGTGGTTTGATTGACACCAACACTCAGATTCGCCGTATCATCTACCCTGCATCGGAGTACACAGCAAATGGTACCAATGTTGCAGCTGGTGTGGAATTGTTGAACAAAGAAGCCAAAGATGGTGTCGTCGGTGATACCGGTGGAACCAAAGTTTGGTGGGACCGCAAATAACGCACACGCTAAAATTATATGACAATGAAAAGAATAGCATATATAATGATGGCTGCGGCTCTCCTAGCTGCTTCGTGCGCCAAGGACCCTCAGGCCAAGTATATTACACCCACATCAGGTGTAAACACAACCCCCGAATGGGCAAGATATATTCAGGGTACAGGTACCGTGAATACCATCAGGGACTCTGCCTACTACGCTTCGCTTCGCGAGTGGAAGAAGGCCGCTTTTGATGAGAACGGCATCGCTACCCGTAGTATCTCCTATATCTTCTTTGCCGATTACGGCTCAATGGCTTTCCGCTTTGCCGATATCCCCGACAGTATCGACGTAATCAACCTTTGGGGCGGCTGCCCTAAGCTTGGTTCGCTCGACTTCCTCGAGATGAAGGCTTGCCAGGAAATCAAGGGCATGAAAGTCGTTGGTTGCCGCATCACCCGTATTCTAGAAAATCAGAAATGGGGTATGGAGGCTGAGATTCCCTCTTACATGAAGGCATACGAGGCTTATAAGGAAGAGCACATGGGCGATGTTGCCCTTGGCCGCAAGACCGAGCAGGAAGTTGAATCCGCCGCAAAACAGGCAGGTAACAATGCGCTTCGCGCAGATATCGCAGCTCACCTTACCAAGAACGAAGATGGCTCTTATCCCGAGTGGCTGGTTTATGCAGCTCAGCTTCTCATCAACGAGATTAAGGAATATGGCCTCGATGGCTATGACCTTGACTATGAGCCCGAAGGCGACCCTCTATCAGGCACAGCCTTCAACCTCTTCGTAGAATATCTCTCCCAGTACATCGGCCCTAAATCAGGAAACGAAGGTACTCTTCTCATCGTAGACCGCAACTCAGGTTGTGGTGGTTACTCTAACCTTGCTCCATATTGCAACTTCTGGATTTATCAGAAATATGGTAGTCTTGGTGGAGCTTCCGCTGCTAGTGAGGGCGACTTCCCCGGCAATACCGACCCTGCAAATGGTTGGGTAAATGCCCAGGTAATTACCACCGAGAATGTAGGTGATACCTACGGCAAAGGTTGTGGTGTACTCGAGCAGATGGCAGGCTTCCAGCCTTCACTCTGTGGGCAGAAATATGGCCACAAGGGTGGATTCGCAAGCTTCCACGGCCAGAGAGACTGGCGTCTGGAATCCGAAGGCGCTGAGGCTGGCAAGCTCTATCGCTACCAGCATCACCGCAAAGGTATTCAGGCTCAGGCCGCTGTAGAATATTACAAGGGTGAATAAAAGAAATGAATATGAAAAAATATCTATTTATTGCATTGGCCGCACTCTTAGTGCTTCCTTCTTGCAAAAAGGGCATTCTCGAAGATGCCGGCCTTTACAAGAAAGGTGCGCTTGAGTTCCAATCGGGAACCACAGGCGAAATAGCCTTCTTCCTTGAGCAGAGCGGCCCTGTTTCGGTATACATCAATTCTTCCAAGAAGGTAGATGAGAATGTTACCATAAACTTCGAGCCTGTACGCGACTCCGCCGTGCTTGCAGCCTTCAACCAGGCTAACGGCACCAACTATTGGATGATGCCCGACACAGCCGCAGTGTTCAGTTCCAATACCGCCATTATTTCAGCGGGTAACGCTACCTCTGATGCCATCGAGTGCGATATCAACATTGACGGGTTTGTAAATGGTGCCATTTACTGCCTTCCACTCAAGATTACCGGTGCCAGCAACGGCATGACCGCAGTTCCCGGCAACGAGTATGCATACGTGGTGATTCGTGGTTACGTTTACGCATCTGCTGCAAGTCTACCTGGCGGCTCATACTTCAGCATGCCTACCACAGTGTCCGACCCCAACCTTTCGCTTGAGGTCTGCACCATGGAAATCAGGGTTAAAGTTAACTCTTGGGCAAGCGCCAACCCTTATATTTCGTCCCTGATTGGTGTTGAGGAGAACTTCCTCCTCCGCTTCGGCGATATCAGCTGCGACCCTAACCAGCTGCAGCTCGCAGGACAGGGTGTGTCCATCACCTCCAAGGCTCACTTCGATACCGGTAAGTGGTATCATGTTGCCGTGGTTGCCGATGGTGTTAAGCAAACTTGCGACCTTTACATCAATGGTGAACTTGACAGCTCCACTCCTATGGGTTCCAAGGGTATCAATCTTGGACAGGTATACAACTCTATCTTCGCAATCGGTATGTCCGAGAAGGGAAGATATCTCAACGGATACGTTAGCGAGGCCCGTGTTTGGGGTAGAAAACTTTCTGCCACCGAACTCATCAACGGTCAGTGCTCTATTGCCGATCCTAAGAAGGAAGCAGCCGAAAACAAGCTTCTGGGTTACTGGAAGCTCGATGCCGAGAACAAGGGTAAAGACCTTACCGGCAATGGCTACGATGGCGTTGCATCCGGCAGGGTAAGCTACACCGAGGCTAATATACGTTGTCCCGAATAATAGTTATGCGTAAGATACTGCTCACACTTGCTTGTCTTGGCCTCTTTGCGGGGGCCAAGGCACAGGGTGTGCGGCTTCTTAAGTTCACCGACCCCGAGCGAAATCTAGGCACTCTTCGCTTCGATTCCGGCAAGAGAACCCTGGAATTTCCTTTTGAGAATGTATCGGGTAAGACCGTGAATATTCTGGAGGTGCGCTCAAGTTGTGGGTGCTTTTCGGGCGAGATTAGCCAAAAGCTTCTTAAACCCGGAGCCAAGGGGGTTCTAAAGGCCGTCTTCGACCCTTCCACCCTCTATGGCGACCAAAACAGGCATCTTACCATCTTGGCGACCGACTCCCAGAACAAAATACTTAGTTCAATCACGGTGAAGGCATACGTGCAACGCGACGAGAGCGAGGGGAAAATCCGCTTTGCGGAGGACCTAGGCGCAAATCTTCGCAGCGACACCAGCGAATACAGTCTCAAAAAGGACAAAGAGGGCGATTTTATGGCATCTTTCCCGCTCTATAACGATAGCACGCAGCCCATGAAGCTGTCGCTCTCGAAGCCCATGCGCCTAAAAGTGTATGGCCCAGGCGAGATAGCGCCACAATCCAGAATCGACCTTATCGTCAAATACAGGCCATTCTTTAAAAAGAAGGGCAGCGAGATAAGGGAGACCCTCGGAATCAAAGTGAACGGAGAGAAGGTATCTTCGATTATAATAAAAGGAAAAATTTATTAGGTACAATATGAAAAGGATTATTTCTACTCTAGCCATCGTTTTGGCAATGAGTGCTGCCTTCTCCTGCCACAAGGCAGAGGAGCAGGTAAGCTACGTGCCCGACACTAGCAACCAAGTCCCCGACCTTCAAGGTATCGAGGTGACTCCTAAAACTAATTACCTGGTAATTGGTGATACTCTACATCTCAGCGTTAGCGTAGCTCCCACACTTGCCAAACAAGGCAGTTTGGTTTGGAGCAGCGAGGCTGATTCTATAGCTACCGTAAGTAGCGAGGGTGTTGTTAAGGCTGTTGCCACAGGTGTTGTTCGTATCAACGCCGAGATTGCAGGCAAGAAGTCTTCGGCCCTTGTAAACGTTGTTGGCGAGAGAATTCCCGCCACAAGCCTCGTGCTTAGCAAGGAAGAGGTTAATATCCTCGCAGGTCGCTCTTCAAAGGTTAAGGCAACTCTGCTTCCCGAGAACACCACCGACCGTTACACAGTTGAATGGAGTTCGGCCGACGAGAGCATCGCAACCGTATCTTACGGCGTGATTATTGGCGTTGCTCAAGGTACTACCACCGTTACAGCCACTGCAGGAGACCTCTCCGCTAGCTGCAAGGTGATTGTTGGCGACAAGCTCAAACTTGTAGACCGCACCGCTGATTGGAATATTATTCCCGTTGCATATTGGTATAGAAGGTATGGTTCTATATATGCTAGTCACTACGGCAAACTTACCGAGTGCGACAACGAGCTGCATTACTTCAAGCTCATAAGCTACGACGAAGAGAACAAGCCCGATATCGAAAGCATTGCCGACGATATTTACAACCAGGTTTGCGACAAGCAGGACGCTGGCGGGGACCCTTCAAGCCTCTTCTCCTCTGCGGTTCCCGATTCCGTAAGTGTTTCCGAGACAGGTGATTACTGGGCAATTGCCCTTGGACATGACGCCGAGTACAACTTCACCGGCGAATATGCCCTTTGCAAGATTACCGTAACCGACCCTGACCCTGTTCATGCTACAGGCATTACCTTTACCGAAGGTGATATTACCGAAATCACCCTTAATGTAGGTAAATCCAAGCAGCTTACCGCTTCGATAATTCCAGAGGATTGCACCGATGAGCTTGTTTACACTTGGACCAGTGCCGACGAAAGCATAGCTACGGCTTCCCTGCTTTACACTTGGAGTCCAGCCTACTCCAACTACGGCAAGATTACAGCCGTATCTCCAGGCACCACCACCATTACCGTTTCTGTTAACGAAAATGTCAAGAAGGAAATCAAAGTAATTGTGGAGGCTAGCGACATTGAGCTTGTAAACGTTACCAAGAGCGCAGGTTGGACCTACACCTATGGTCAGGAAGATTCCTGGGGTTGGACTCAGTCTTACTTCCAGCTCGAAACCTGCACCGATGCTCAGCATGCTATTCTAATGGGTTCAAAGGATAATTGGTCTTACACAAGCGACTATAGCAATGCTCAACAAGCTTTCGCTTTCGTTGACGATCAAATTAGCTCCGGCGGCTGGTATGTAAGCCTCTCGGGCGACCTTCCCGACAAGAAAACCTCTTGGGATAATGGCAACGTCTTCATAGTATACGTATTCGGTTACGATTCCGATGGTAAAGCTACCGGAAGATACACATACTACGAGATTGATGTTACCAAGGTGCCTACAAGCCTCGTTTCGCTCGATGGTCAGTACTTCCCTGTAACTTGGAACGACAGCCACGCAACTCTAAGTAACGTAACTATGAGTGCATGGGTTAATGCTTCCAGCTTCAGCGGCGGTAAAGATAATATCTACACCATTATGGGTACCGAAGGTATCTTCCTCCTCCGTTTCGAGGGCAGCAACCTCTACCTGGTTTATGGTGGCGACAAGCGCAGTAACGGCGAGTACAACGAGAAGAAGATTAGCGGTGGTTCATTTAGCACCGATACTTGGATTCACGTTGCAGCTACCTACTCCAATGGTGGGGACGTTATACTCTATGTAAATGGCTCTCAGGTAGGCACAGGTACAGCATCGGCTCACGACATTGAGCTCAATGGTATAGGTGCATCTTGGGTACTACCTTTCACATTCTATGTAGGTGTATCTTCTAATAATAGGGTTTGGAAGGGATGTCTATACGACGTAGCAGTGTACAACAAGGTGCTTAGCGCCGACGAGATTGCCGCAGCGCAGACTGATCCCGCTTCCTACTCACCTATTGCTCTTTGGAAGTTTAACGAGGGTTCCGGCGACACTATTGCCGACGCTTCAGGCAATGGTTACAGCCTTAAAGCTAGCAGTTCCCTTACCTGGAAAGACCAGCTTTTACCCTACTAATTGTTCTAAAAGAATATTTTACTAGTCAAAAAGTCGGAAATCGCCTTGATTTCCGACTTTTTTTCACATTTCTTGCAACGAATTACGCCAGACGTTCATCTTATTAACGGTTTATTTGAAAACTATAAAGTATTATTATAACAATTATGAAAAAGATTTTTTCAACAATCGCAATTCTTGCTGTAGCAGCAAGTAGCGCATTCGCTCAGATTAGTGTTGGTGCCGGTTATGTAGGTGAAAACGCAAAAACAACTTACAGCGGCGAAAGCACAACAGCTAAATTCAATGGTTTTTATGTGGGTGGTGATTACAATATTGACCTTGGTATGGGTTTTGGCGTCGCTCCCGGTCTATATTTTAGGCATGTAACAAATAAAACCACTGGTGGTGGTACCACAACTATTTTCGGCGTTAATGTTGGTGCGACAGGCGACATTACCACAAAAGAAAACTACCTTTCCCTTCCTGTAAACTTCAACTATGGTCTTAATCTTACCGATGGACTTAAGCTTTCTGTTTACGCAGGACCTACCTTTGACCTTGGTTTAAGTTCCAAGACTACTTATACAGGTACTGTTACCGTTGGAGACTCCCAGTCCAAATCAACAACTTCCGACAACTATGGTGACAACTCCAAATACAAAAGGTTTGATGTGCTTCTTGGCGGCGGTGTAGCTCTTGATATCGTTGATATGATTCGCGTTAGCGCAGGCTACAATTGGGGTTTGCTCAATCGTTCCAGTGCTAGCGATGTAACCCTCAAGCGTTCAGGCTTCCATGTAGGTGTTGCATATCTCTTCTAATAATAAATAATATTCCAAAACCAATAAAGGGAACCCCGGCAAGAGGTTCCCTTTATTG
>Ga0181612_152795_pt1 | contig 16431 bp, 15 predicted proteins | sample HoacroProtozoa21_FD_119630 | JGI IMG/M metagenome (GOLD analysis project Ga0181612, IMG submission 119630) | Hoatzin crop microbial communities from Cojedes, Venezuel. Combined Assembly of Gp0051906, Gp0051904, Gp0051908
GGGGGGGTTCCCCCCGCCCCGCGGGTACGGGCTCCGGCCGCGTCCCCCACCCCGGTCCCGAGCCGGTGGCCGGGGCCTGAGCTCCCCCTGGCCCTCCGCCGCGGGGCAGAGCTCCTCGCCCGTCACCGCTGGGGCTGGACGTAACAGGCCCGGGCCTCGCTCCGGTGTGAGCCGGGAGCCCCGGGGATCAGCGGGCAGAGCTAAGGCACCCCGGTGCTGGGAGCACTTTTGGGACACCCCCGGGAGGCATTTTGCTTAGAAATCCAGCAGGATTTCCAAAAATCCCATCCCTGTCCGGCTGTAGTGACCCAAACCCCGCCATCGGCAGCGACGCCGTTGCTCATCCCTCATGGGTCCCCATGGCCGAACGCCTGCACGCAGCCCTGAGGGACAGCACCCGGCTGCACCGTGCCTCCCGCCAGCGACCGGTGAGCAGGCGGCTTCCCACCGCGCTGGCGAGGCCAGCGAAACCCTGAGAAACGGTGAACGAAATTCCAGATCCTCGGGACAGAAAACCAAGACAAACCCCCCTTTTGCCCGCAGGTTTGCAGCACGGTCTGCGGAGCCGCAGAGCTCACCCTGAAAGGAGGATGAGAAATGGCCTTAATTTAACCCACCCCAGTGTTAACCATGGATTACACTCTTAGAGTCTTTCTTTTTCTTCTTGGCCCGTAGCTGCAATTGGTTTAAGATGGTCTTTCATCTGTTTTAAATTGATTTTCTTTTAATTAAATCACTGAGATAAGTAGAAAGATTTCGAGGCTGGGAAAAAAAGAAGAAACAGCTGCAATTGTTAAGGACAGCCATTACAGAAATATTACCTGCAGCCCCGTTTAAAGTGCTTTTTGTTTATGCTTTGATTTCTTTCTTATTACAGTATTGAAATTGTAAATGGAAAATTACACCATGTTCTATTACATAAGCAACTGGTTTACACAGCCTGAAATATAAGGTCGTATTTATTCTTATGTTTTCAGGGCTATGAACAATAGATGTTTTTTTTTATTATATGGTAAATAGCACTTTTCCACTTGACTTTGTTATAACAGTTAGCAGTAAAAGGGAGATACTCCTCTTTCATGAATACACGCAGCAAACCGTCTCCCAGATCTCAGAGGACTGAGAGCAGAGAGGCAGCTTTGGTTTATCTGAGCAAGTTTAACTGAAGAGTCAAGGCACTTGATTTTAGCAAACTGCCTAAATTACCTTGCTTAGTTTCTGGCAGAGTGCTTGACTTGCTCATTCCCCATGGGATGAAGGAAGAAATCATAGGAAAAAGATACGCAGGGATCCCACAGTGGGATTATTCCCAAACAGACAGCAACAATCCTATACAAAGGCTGTATCAACGTGCTGTATTCTATTCTATCCAAATGTTTTGATTACCTATTAATTAACTCAGTGTCTTTCTTTGGAGTCTTAAATTTTGTAGTTACCCAAATTCAGGTCAGGTATAGTAGCAGGTGTTTGCTTATGCTTACTTAATGTTTTTATTGCAAATGTCAGTTGTTTCTTCTAGAGTTTCCTTTAAAGGTACAGTTTGTCTTAGAACCTAATCCACGTGCTTTAGCAGTTTAGTATGTATTTTTCCCAAGGAGATCAAATGAAAACCCTATTAGATAACCAGTGTGAAGGAAAAAATGTCTCATTGGCGGATAAGGCCAACCAGCTCCAAAAGAATTCAATAAAAACAGTGCCACAAAGAGCAGTGCTTTTCACATACTATCTTTCAAAGAAGTGAGAGACTTGCACGGCACCAGGAAATCTGAAATAGCTGCTTCAGTAAAAAGGTGCCCATTGTACAAGAGAGATCAGATAATTTGTAAAGCATCCAGTGTTTTATGGTATCTCTAGTCTGGAGTCCTGAGCCCTTTCTAAAAATTAGAAGGCTCAAATTAGAGGGCTCCCCAAACTAGGGAAAATTTTGGATCTTTCCCTTTCAAGTTACACAGCTTGATAGATTTAAAAAAAAAAAACAAAACACCTTTGCTTGAATCAGAGCTGTTAGTCATTAATTATAGACTAAAGAGTCCTTAATTATGGACTAAAGTAACATTTAAAAAATGTTAGCTCTTTTACAATGTTGTCAGACCACACTGAAAACTAACTCCACTACTGGCACGTATCCGTCAGTTGTACAAATATACCCTCAGAAGGAGTTTTTACACACCTAGCATTACTTTTGGGAGCACCAAATTGAATAATACATCAGAGGATAACCTTTATTCCTTTTTATGGGCAGGGCACAGTCCGGGACTTTCATTATTTTCTCTCTCAACATGCTGCATCTTTTAAGAGCCCGCAGATTCAAATTACCGTGTAGTTAGTTTGAAAATAATTTATTGACAGCTATGACAGGCTTTGAGCAAAGTACTAGGGGATTTTGTAGCTTGACTTGGGATAGCTGTAAGAAATGAATCAGTTGAACAAGACCAAGCACATTCAGACGCTGGAATTTGTGCCCTTGAGACTGCTGTTCCCAGCCCAGGCACAGAACACACCTCAGAGAAACATCCTTCCAGGATCACTCATTCCTGCGCCTCACCCCCGCGCCGCGAGCACGCCGCCAGCTCTTACATAAGGTCTCTTGCTACATTGCTGCCACAGGCTGTTGTAAACCATTTTTCTACCTTTTAATTCAGGTTCCTAGACAAGCAAAAATGCAGAATATTGCCAGAATCGTCTGGGGAATGGGGATTTCTGTTGTGGATGATTAATGAAATATTACTATTTTGCACTTACAGGGAAATCATACTTTCATGCCAGTAAGGTCAGGGCCTTAATACGTTACGTGCTCTACAAAGACGTACAGAATGATAGCTCATTTTCTGTTGTGACTGAGCCAAAGCCTCATCAGGTTAGAGGGGAACGTGGTAGAAATAGTAACACCGTGCTGAAAGCCAAAGCCAACTTTTTTTTTGTACATTGCCAGTTGCAGTTCTGGTATATCTAAATCCACACCTCCATCTGCATTAAGATGGGGGGCCCAAAAGTGAGGTGCTGGGACCCTGGCTCTGTAGATACCTACCGATTAATCATCCTTCGCGATATTCCCCAAACTGCCCTTGGACTGATATAATTTCTGCAATACTGTCTTGAGATAGACTGAAGCTAGAGACCCAGAACAAAGCAGTGTTGAGGCATTTAATCTGTTCAGTTCTATGTTCAAAATAAGTTCTTCATAACCTGACCTCCTCAATACTAACTTCCCACGTCAGGGTGCCTTGGCTGGTTGGCGTAAATGTGGGGTCTGGAAGATCATGCTTCTGGCTGTAATCACAATGGATTTTTCTGCAAATATTTTTATAGATATGCATATTATAAAGTACATTGCCAGCACCAACTCCCAGGATCTCCCGTGTATTTTGCCACTGAGTGAGACTCATGAAGGAATGACATCTGTTCAGTCCGAGAACAAGGCTTTTAAAAGCAACAAAGTTCCTGAGAACAGTTTGTTGCTTAACACGAGTGGTAATAGAGTCACCTTAGGCTCTGCATAGAGACAATGCACTAATCCCATGCACAGATTTGCAGTGACCAGATCCCTCACACACAATCCTTCAGCTCAGAGCATGGAAAAGCCCCAAGAATCTTTCATTGAAAATTTGCAGTAAAATCATGATTTTTAAAAGTATTTTTCAGCAGTCTTTCTTCCCAAAGTAGACATGCAACACACACTGATTTGAAAGATCAAAGAAAAGAAGTTATTTGTATCAAAATGAGCATAGTGAACATTTGAGATACTGATACCGCCCTGTAGTGATCCTGTAGAAATACCAATTTGCAGGATGGGAAGAAGTGGGTGTAATCCAATAAAACAATGCAATAATTATGAAAAATGGAAAGAGGTCAAAGTCAGCGAGCTTTTGATTTCTTTTCACACCGGCATTTGTCAAGGTGAGCAAAATCCATTAGCAAGGAGCAGCCTGAGTTTTAACACATCTGAGTCTTTAAAAATGTTAATGTTTAATAGGGTGTGCTCACACTTTATATATCCTTGATAACAATGCCTGGGCTGATAAGCATCTCTTGAGGTTGTAAATCAGTTGCAGAGCCTTGCAAGGCACACAAGCACTTGGTGTTCATTCTCATGGTTTATTATGTTATCTGAACTCATTGACTGAATTATGGCCTTATAACAGCTCTTTCTCTGCATTATCCTACTGTTACTGTAGCATTATTAACCTATGTTGCATTAGAAGATTATATGTCCTTCTCCAGATGAGTGCACAGAAGTTACATGACTGTGGCTGTTTAATGTACAGGGTCATTTTCTAGGAGGAACCGCTTATTTCCCCGAGCTATGCCCACAAAGTCTGCTTTCCTGAAGATGGTATCAGTTCTGGCTTGGGCTGGTAGAAAGATAAAGACATGTGAGCAGGGAGCAACATTTTCTCCCTAGTCCTGTGCGGGATGCCTCACCTGCAGCCAACAGGTCAGCTGCAGGCTGTGTTCAGGATTGCATACTGGAAGCCAAGGTATATGAGGAAGAAATGGAGGTGAGGACATCACATTACTTGTATTTTAAAACTGGAATGATTCCCTCCCACTGGAGAACTCATCCGTCATTTCCCACAGTGCATGCATCAATCCAGCAGGTTGCAAGTCCATGGGCTCACTGCTTGAGAGAGAAATTCACCCTGTATTATCGCCAGGTACAACCTGAACCTTTAAAAAGCCTGAAAGCCCTTGAGAAGGTGCTTTTGCTGTCTATGGCAGTAGCCAGCTCTACTCCAACAGAGCAGTGGTGGCTGTATGTAAGCAGAAACAGTAAATTCCCTCCATCGGTACCCAACCGCGCCCATGGAGGATTTCTTCCCCGCTCTCACTGTCTCTCATAAAGTCTCAAGAGTCCGAGTGGTCACACCATTTGCTCAGAAAGAGTCTGGCAGAACAAGACAGTCTTGGAAACGTCTGGGAGAAGAAGGTGCAGAGCAAGACCTCACAGTTGTGCAGCAAATCTTGAGATGGACATGACCATCCGTTGCTCTCCTTTCTTTGCCCACCCTGCCTAGTCCTCTTCTGCACAGGGTAATTCCTCCTAGTGAAATACTCCACTCCTGATAACAAGCCTTTGAGAGCAGGCAGATGTGCAGGCACCTTTTTCATGTCAATCTAGTTAGGGTTTATTGATTCCCCTTGCCTTCGGCTAATGTACTTTTATTATTATTAATAAATAATCATCATTTTCCCGTCAGTGGAGCCTGCACCCGGGAGCCTTGGAGAATTCTAGCAAAAGTATTATTAAAACTAAAGATTTCTAAAGCTGAACAGCAGCACAGCCCAGTAATCTGACAGAATCTGCAACTGGGGAGCAAAATATCACCACCTGAGAATATGTGATAGAGCATCAAATTGGCTCCTTCCCCCCCCGGAGCCACCATTTAAAACCGCAGCCTCCTGTTCACGATCACTTCTGCATTGTTGCCATCCCCCAGGGATGCAAAGGGTGCCGGTGGCTCTTTGGGAGCTGTTGCCCGGGCACGCGGGCTCTTGCAGGACCCTGCCCTGGCACGGTGCGTGACTCAGTGCACCCGGTGTGCCAAAGCCGCTGCTGCCTGCTCCTGGCTGGCACCCCCTCCGCAATGCTGCCCAGGCAGCCTCCGTCCTCCATCCTCCGTCCTCTGCCTGGCCAGCTCCAGACCCTGATCCTGGCTCCTCCACGGTTACAAAGATCCAGCATCTCTTCCCAATCCAGGCAGAAGCATTGCCTGGAGGGGACAGTTTCTCCTAGAGGATTGTATGCGTCTGCTGGGAAACAGGCAGGACAGCCGGGAAGGAGTCATCGCCAACCTCAGAGACAGAGATGGACATCCAGGCACACAGTCCTCTGGGCAGTCAGCTGCAAAATAGTGACTGCAGTGGTCTCAGGGGCATTTTGGTATTGCCGGTAGAGGATTCTGGGGACAAAGATCAATAACAGTGTCAGCAATGAAAACACTGTGTTGCTCAAGGAGGTGATTTTACTTGGGTGGCAGGAAAGCAAAGAGAGTCAGAGCTGTCACCCATAAGTGGACCTACTCCCATCTGCAATCCTGAATTAGCACATCTTCATGCCACCCCTATTCCAACTCCTCCTCGGTCAGCCTTGTCTTCCCTGAGGACTTCCTTGCCAGCTGCACCTTAGGCCACGCGTTACTGTGGGCTTTCCCTCCTGTGTCCTGTGTTCTGCATCACATCACCAGTAGTCCAGCTGAGTCCTGTGACCTGGCACCATGACAGCAATCCAGCACGGGTCCTGTCCCTTAATTCTGTCCCTGAAATCACGTAGACCACAACATGCCCATAACACGGGTTTTCACTGGAAAACAAACACCTTGCCCCAGTATTGTAGATGAAATAGGAGCTCCAGATTAAGATAATCCATGTTTCAGAATAAAATAGGGTGCTTTACTGGCAGGAAAAATAAAAGTACATCTGGTCTAAATGGAAGTAAACAAGACCCGAGAGTCCTTTTCTCTGTGTAAAGCCACTTTGCCAGAAGGTGTGTTCAGGCAACGACAGAAGGGCTATAAAGGGACCCCAAGATGCTCATGCCCGCACTTTGATCTAGACATGGCCATACAGGCTTTGCTGCAGTACATGGGCTCTAGCTCGCTGCTCTACCTGGCAGCAGGGCTGGTCGCTCTCCTTTACTTTCTTAGCAGCTTGAAGAAGTCGGTTTGCAGTTTGCCTCCCGGGCCACGACCTCTTCCTCTGATCGGAAACTTGAACGTGGTGGACCTGAAGAAGCCGTTCCAGTCGCTGACAGAGGTAGGGTCTGAGCGAGCAGACAGGTGGAAACGTGCAATTCCTGAAGCGAGAAATGCAACTAGGGAAACAGAGACGTGATTGTGTTTGCGTTGTGCAGAGGGCAGAAATGAGGTATTTGGTGCATAGGCAGGCTGGCAAAATGGCTTTACCTTCAGAGGTATATACACAAATGCAGGTATTTACAGATATAAATATAATACACAAATTCCTTCCTTTATACATAGACCCACGCCCCTTGCAATTAGCTCCATGTTGTTGGATTTCGAGCCCCTCAGAGACTGCAGGTAGAAGACTCGAGTTGGGCCAGGCTGCTGACAGATCAGGACCATTTGCCATCGAGACGTGCCTCACTGCAGACAGACCTCTCCCGCTGAAGATAGGTAGGGAGGAAGGGAGGGAGGAAGGCAGGAAGGAAAGAAAGGTATCGTCCCCACAGCAGAGGAAAAGGGGTCATAGGCACATTTATTTCCAAAGCTAATTATATCCCTGCAATGCAATGCTCAACTCTGCCTCCCCAGCCCTTCCTCCAAACACACATTGGCCAGGGTTATTTAAGACTTGATGCATGGCTGTCGTATGTCTAGGTAAACAAATTGCTTTTTCTTATACAGCTCCATGGATACTTTTATTTCTAAAAGAGAATACTTAAATATTACAAAGCCAGGTGCAATGTTTGTTTCAGAAAGTGTCTGCTGTGTTCCCATAGGGAGGTGGGGACAATTCAATGTGAATTCACATTTCCTCTGGTTGCTGTAGAGACGGCTGAGGTGCCATGAGTAACCTGTCACATGCCCTCTGTGTGTGCTTACCGGGCACTACGATAGGGGAAACCCCAGTGAACTCCTTGAGCCCACCTGAGAGGGCAGGGCAGACACCAAAGGTCTCCAGTTAGTCGTAAGAAGAAGGGCATCCTGGACTGCAGAAGTACAGAGTTCCTACAGCAGTCACACCGTGTTCACCTGCCTTGATTTATGGTGCAGAGGATTGTGCAGAGCACAGTTTTGATGGGCTTCTGGTCCTGAGCTCCCATCTGCTCATAGGTATGTTTGAGGGCTGTCGGTACGGAAGAGCAACTATTTTTGGCAGTACTGGGGGATTTTATGACATAAATGTCACATGAAGGCATCAGACTCATTCCCTATAATCTGCCAAACAGCTTTCTTTAGGCTTTCAGGCCTGCCACATCCAATACTTGTGTTGCTGAGAAAAAACAGAGTTGATGCCAAGAAGTGCTAATGCAAAGAAATGACCACAGGAAGGCTGGGAGGCGGCTGTAATTCCCTGCCCCTGGCTCTGCCACACGCTCTGTGAGCCGCCCGGGAGGAAAGAACCAGTGTTAATGTTATCTCCCAAAGCCGTCAAACCACCGTTTGATGAAAACAAATTCAATTTGTCTGGTGTAATAACAGGAGCTGCTTCTAATCTGAAATTCAATTTTCGGTATGTATCTAATGCATAGCAAATGGTAACCCAGGCACATGGGAAACAAGAAGACATTTGGAGCGGATGGCTTGCAGAGTGTTTAAACGAAGTCTAAAATACTGAGTGAATGATTAGATTGTCAAAGCCACCCTTCTGTGTAACAGATGATTCATATTTAATTTGCCATAAAAGCCTAGAGCTCCTGTGACATTATCTAGAAGAACATGCTTCCTAATTAGATTCAAGATTCTGGTGGCAAGCAAATAATTTTGTGATGACTGCAACACTACCCACCTTGCCATAATTAGAGACAAGTGCTGTCCTGAAAGAAAGAGTTATTGTCTAGCTTTGTTTTTGTAGTGTTTGTGGCTTCAGCCTCAAAGATGTGTGCACGCCCGCTTGCCTCGGGTCAACAGCATTAAAATAAACAGGCCTGCCTGCTACCGCATTTTCTAACCAGCCTCCGAACGGTAGCATCGCTACGCTGGCCTGTTGCTGCAGAACACCACAGGAATGCAATGGCATTTTATCGATTTCTCCGCTGATAGGCGCGGTGATAGCAGACACCTTGTTGTGCAAGCCCGGTGCAAGCAGAGATGCTGGCAATTGATAGCTGTTGCTCATTAGGTGCATTACAGCAGCACCTGGAGACTTCAGGCAGGACTGGGAGGGTCCTTTCGGGCTGGAAACCACCCAGGGTGGCCAGAGCTAGTGTCTGGGTCCAGATCTGGTTTTGAATGAACATATTTACTCACCTTGACAGCTCTCCAAGATATATGGCAACGTCTTCACTGTGCATTTTGGACCCAGGAAAGCCGTCGTACTGGCTGGATACGAAACCATCAAGGATGCCCTTTTAAATCATGCTGAAGAATTTGGGGAGAGAGCAGAAATACCCATATTTAGGAAAATAACACAAGGAAATGGTAAGTGTCCTTTTGGTTGGTTAGTTTTTGTAGTTTGTCCGTGTTCCCTACATTCTTACAGCAGAGCGTATCATCCTCTTACAGATTGCTATTTGTCTGTATAACAGTGTATCCAGCAGCTTTCATACCAGTGCGTAGGAAGGCCTTACAAACGTTTAACCATGGGTAACATATGGCTGTTATACCTTTACTTTAGGCATAGCATTCAGCCATGGAGAGCTGTGGAAAACTATGAGAAGATTCACCTTGTCCACACTGCGAGATTTTGGAATGGGAAGGAGAACCATTGAGATCCGAATCCTGGAGGAAGTAAACTCTCTGATTAAATATTTTGAATCCTACCATGGTGAGTGCCAAGAAGTTCATCCAGAGATAGGAAACGTGTCTAGCAGAACAATAAAGGTTAATGAAAGTTTAACTTAGAGCAAATGGTATCTCACAGTTAAAGTTCAGCGTATGCTGAAGTAGGTTATTAAACTGAGACCTTAAAACATTGACACCTAGTTCCCTGCTACGCATTCTGGGTGGTGAATGAGTTTTTATTCCAGGAGCTCAGGACTACATTTCCATAGCAAACCAGACTGAAACGGGCATAATCACATTGTCATTTGTTTTCATTGTTGAAATACAGGGAAGCCATTTGATACAAAGATGATACTCAACAATGCTGTATCCAATGTCATCTGCTCTATATTGTTTGGAGAGAGGTTTGAATATGATGATCCTGTATTTCTAACTTTGCTGAAGCTGTTAAATGAAAACACTAAGCTGTTGGGCTCCCCTATGGTGCTGGTAAGAGCTTGATTTTATGTTTTAGCTTTTAGGTTTTGGGGAGGTATCCAGTTACCCATGTTTGTCCCTCAAACCTCCCACATCTTACTTCTCGAGGTGAGAACAAGAACATTATGAGCCAGCCAGGCTGCACTGAACACATCTGCAGTCCTGTATCGCAATGCACAAATTCCCAGGCCCCTGGGCTTAGTCTGTGAAATTTATTAGTAAAAGAAAAAACCCAAAGTATTTACAAAAGGAACCATTCTACCCCCTTTGAAGAGCAGAAGCACAAGACGCCTCTCATATCAGAGATCAGCCCTGAAATGCCACCTCAAATCTTCCTTCTTGTATTACACCTTCAGTAAGTGTCTTGGTTCTGCCTCTCCTAGAACCAGGTTTGACAAACTTCTTTGTCTTTTATTTTGGCCACTGAAATTCAGTCTTGGCAAACTAACAGCTGATATAAGCCCATTCCTTCCTGACAAAAAGCTTCTGGTTTGAATGCCAGTGGCATCGTCTTTCTGAGCCACACTGAGGTCTGTGGCTGGCTGTAACTCTGGACTAGCTGAGCCCAAAAAGCAGCACCCGAGCACAGGTCAGCGTTACACACTTTGCACAGACGCTCTCCCAGGATGAGGCACCAGCTAACGGCAGGTGTTCGTTTCATTGTCTGACAGGGCAGCTAGTGGTCTCCTTGAAGATGTACACACCTCTCACGGGATGATGGGGGTGAGAACCCTCCTCTCTCCTGGCAGCATGTACGTCCGTATGACATACTGCAATTCTGTGCTCAGTCCAGCTCCTAGGAACAGTGTAGCTGGGTTAGCTCAGTGCTGTGCCTAAGCTAATTGGCTTGGAAAGCCCCGTGTTGAAACAGCAATATTGTCTGTTTGTGGAGGTGGCCAGTTCAAGTCCCTTCCGCTGCCATAGGTTGTGACACACCTGAGGACTTTCCCTGGAATAAGTACAATGCTCACATGCCCATCTTTCACATCTGAGACCCTCTGTCCCACCACCTACACAACCAGCTGGAAGCCCTGAAAGACGATTAAGCTGATGAGTCTCCCAAAAGTCATGGCAAGGACTCATGCAGAGGTATAACAGACAGAACGCTCTATTTCTGCAGCAGTTCAGAGCTGCCTGGATTGTACAAGAAAATGTGGGGGAAATGTGGCCTGAAAAGTCAAGGCATGGGACAAGGGACCAGCAGTGTGATTTGAGATATCAGTATGCGTTCAAAATGCCAATTAACAGTAAGACTTCTCTTCTCCCACAGTTATATAATTTCTACCCTTCACTTGGATTTCTTTCTGGAGCTTCCAAGACTGTGCTACAAAATGTCAGTGAACTGAATGCTTTTCTCCAAAAGCTCTTCCAGGAACACAAAGAAGAGTTTAATGAAAATAACTTAACAGGCTTTGTTGATGCCTTTCTGATGAAGCAACAACAGGTACCTTAAAGCTGAGTCTCAGAGTCCTTCTGTTCTCTTAGCTCTGACTTATTATTAGGACTGACCATCTGTCAGGGGATGGGTGTCAGTGGAAACAGAACTGCAGTGAGCAGAATGTATCAAAGCTCATCCTCACAGTGAGCTGTGCTGTCCTCGCTCCATAGCTCCACTGAAACTGCTGGGTAAAGGCATTTAGTTGTCAAGATGTCCCATGTGGGTGAAATAAGTTACCACTCGGCACACATCCGAAACCTTCCTCCAAGAATGGTACAGTGATAAACTTCGTTGCAGTAACTGAATTCCAACTAATCTAATAGTTGGATCTGGGGATTGCACGTGTGCTTGGGATCAGACAAAGTCCATACAGCATAGGCCCTAATGCTAAAATACTAATAATTTATTTTCCCAGAGCATATCAAGTCACAAAAAGCAAAAATGCAGATAAAAATGGTGACAACACAGTCACATGTTGGTATCACTTGGTGTAGAACCTATGGCCATTGTCTGTATATTTTGAAGGAGTCAAAGAAACCCCACACTATGTTTGACAACGGAAACCTGTTGTTTTCAACCCTGGACCTCTTTGCCGCTGGGACTGAGACTACTTCTACAACTGTGCGCTGGGGTCTTCTTCTGATGATGAAATACCCAGAAATTCAGAGTAAGACTGAGAAGTCCTCTTGTACAATATTCTGTTGCATGCTTAAGGCTTTGGTTGTGGAAGGGAGTGGAACTCATTCAGTGTTGTCTACAGTAATTATTCTGAGTACCCTGAGAGAGATAACAACCGTTGATTTTACAAAGGAATTTTATTCAGCTGGATTGCAATAAACCAGCCCAGCCAAGTGGGAGAGGCTAAAGGCCAGTACACGGTTACAGTAAAGCTCCCCCATCATTATTCTCCTGCAGGCTATGGGCTTACGTCAATAAAGGTCTCCTCGGGAGCTGATTCTGATCTGGTTTCTGTTGAAGGCTATGGGGTAACAAAGGCGTGTGATCAGAATTAGGCATATAGTGACTCCATTCAAGCTCACTTGTCTCAACAACAAACCTGAAAGAACCACACCATGCCCTGGCTTACCCAGTTCTGCTCTTCCCAAATGCCCCTCAAAGTTTTCCCTTTTCTTCATCCTGGCCAAACTGGAGGCCATTTCAGTTGCAAGATAAGAGGGTTATCAGCTTCTTAATCTTTTCCTCCCTCCAAGGAAAGATTCAGGAAGAAATGAACCACGTCATTGAACCAGGAGAGCTGCCTAAGTTGGAGGACCGGAAAAAAATGCCTTATACAGATGCAGTGATACATGAAATACAAAGGTTTGCCAATATTGTCCCAATGGGTGTATCACGATCAACTCCTACTGATGTGAATTTCCAAGGCTATGTGATTCCTAAGGTGAGCTTTGAGGCTAGCAATTTACACTGCACAGATCCCTTACAGTTTTGTTTAAAGCAGACAAAAAGAAAAACACCGTCATGCCTGGTTTAATCTATGATGTGATCCTTTGTCTTGAATCCAGGACAGCTGTTATAAAAATGCACTGGACTGTGGTCTGTTACAGCTGTTTGAATCCAGAATAACCAGATACTTTAATTAAATCACACTGGTTTGAATCTCTTATGCCAAATGAGGAACCTCTACTTCAGCATCTTTCTTGAAAGATCTGACTCTGTAAGAAGGGAATGTTTTGTGGTCCAAAAAGAGAGCAGCAGCTACTGATGACAGGCAGAGCCACAGTGGGGCAGGGAAGCATCCCCTAGTTCTGTTTGCCATGGCTTGGTCTCATTTGCCTCTTCACATTAGTAATAAGAAAGCAGCCCGGCTTGACTAGGAAAGTGATCTGCTCCAAACAGCTACCATGAGTTTCTTTGATCCCTTTCAGGGTACAGAGATTATTCCGCTGCTGACCTCCGCTCTGAATGATGAGTTACACTGGAAAACCCCGGATCAGTTCAACCCTTCCCACTTCCTGGATGCCAACGGGAACTTCGTTAGGAGAGAGGCATATATTCCGTTCTCCATAGGTGAGAGGGGTGTGTGTGCACCACCTGGGTAGACTAATGGCACAGTTCCCCCTGATTCCAGAAAAGTAGGGAAGTCAGGGACACAGATCATAGGATAAGGGATTTCTGGTCATTTCTCCTGTCCACCATTGCTGTAGGTAACCACCTCTTCCTAGGGAGATCTGGGAAACACTGATCTACAGTGACTGAATAATTTCACGTACCTACAGACTTCTGTATAGTTTGAGACCAAGTCAGTAGCACCTCTAATATACAGAGAGAAGGAAGGAAAAATTTCCTACCTCAGCAGCCTGCTCTTACAGACTGTACATCCAGTTTAGAAGGTCTCAGACATCAACACTAACAGTTACGGTGCTGATCATTTCCTTCTCTCCTGGTTGTTTTCAGGACGAAGGGCTTGCGTTGGAGAAGGTCTGGCCAAAATGGAGCTGTTCCTCTTCTTTGCAGGCTTGCTTCGCAAATTTGTTTTCCAACCCCCTCCAGGAGTGGACAAGTCAGATCTAGATCTCACTGCTGATGTCGGCTTTACCTTGAACCCCATGCCTCACCTGGTTTGTGCTATGCCCTGTGAATGATCAAACAACATGGAGTTAGTGTAGTGAACACTTCAAGCTTGAGAAAAAGTCTAGTTAGAGGGGGAAGAAAGCTGTCTGTACTTGAGCTTTAGGGAAAGGAAGACACCAGGCACTGCTATTTTTCTCTCATTCATAGCACTCTTTCCAACAGCTCTTGCGGTGTCTGGATAATGCAAACCCTTTAGACACCCCTGAGTACCGCCCTCAGAAACGGTGTGATTCATTCCTGGAATAGCACATCAGAGATGCAGTTTTCAGTGCTGTTTGAAAGAATGAAATGGCTTCAAGCCTCCTCTATAGATGTAACCCATAAGAGGCTCTCCCCTGAGAGCCTCCACGAGGAGTTTCTCAGCCCAAAGTCCAAGCTCTATAGCAGAGCTAATTATCGATGGCCCAGATGGAGACAACAGACTCTTAATGTATCTAGAAATCTCCCCGGGACGGTTGTTCAGTCGAGCCTTAGACTGAGCTTCCATTGTGCGATACAACCTGCCTTATCTTTATTACAGAGTCCCAGACATGAGGGTGTAACGTGGGCTGATGCCAAGAGCCAGGCACAGGACAGTTATCAGAAAACATCTAAGTGGTTTGGGAAGTGGGTTCATTCCAACTCACACTAGGCACTTCATGCTGAAGAGCCTATTTATGATGGGCCAATCTAGCAGCTTAGTGCTCCTGCTAAGAAGGGCATTATTACCACTCCCTCACCTCTCCTGGCTTCATGCTGGCTCTGGCACTTGTCTGATCCTTTACTGGGCAATCTTAGATCCCAAAACTGGCAGGAAATGACCAGCCACAGACAGTGAAGGGTTTCTGAATCATCGTGGCTAAAGCTGGACACAAGCCCGAGGCAGCGTGAGGGCGATGCAGCCTGGGGCTGGGCAGCAGGACTGCCATGCTCCCATCAGAGAGCTGAGAGAGGCTCAGCCCTCTTCTCTGCTTGCACCTTAGGAGCCACAGTCGCTCTCTAGATCGTCTCTGCTCTCCGCAGGGAGAGAGGATCCTTCAGTGGATGATTCAACCGCCATGAAGTCTGAATTGCTCACTCTTTCCACTGACTGCAGGGTGAACCACCATCTGCAGGCTCCTAATTCAAACTTTAGTCTCATGTATCAGGTGTGTTGGGATGAACAGGAACAATATTTTCCATTTGACTGAAAGTGGGGCTTCAACTCTTTAGAAAATGTTGCTGTCTCTTTTCAGCTCTACACCAGATACACAGCCCGTGGCACTTCAAGCTGTCTTCCTCTCCAGATATTCCTTGTGTCAGGGAAGATAGGCAGCAACGTCTCCAGGCAGAGTAACAGATCAGCCTGCACTGCTGAGCAAATACCACTGCCATGGCCTCCCGTGGAAGTTATACTTGCTCAGCACACAGCAGGAGCAGGGCCATCGCAATAAGAACTGCAAGCAAAATTTTGGTGCTTGCATAAAGTTCTTTGGCCACTGGTGTAGTAACCAAAGCTGATAATGCTCACGTTCTGCCAGCAGAGATCCCGCACCCCTGTCAAGGCTAACAGGATTTTGAATGTAGTCAGTGTGAAAATAGAGGTGAAACTGGTAACAGAGTCCAGAAGGAGAAGCAGGTTAGACTTTGTTACCGAGTCACTCACCTGTGCCATTAACTTGTCATTTGGGGGTCTCTGTAGAAAGCTGGTGACACCCCAGAGACTGTGACTGTCCTAGACCAGCTGCTTGATTACTACAATTAAAGATTTATTTCATGTAGCAGCCATTAGGAGTAGGAACAACTAGCTGTACCCACAAGGCTACACCCATTGAGGGAAGTGCGATACGTGTGCGAAATCCAAATGGTGGTGCAGGTACAAGAGGGGAGGCTGCTTCGCATGCTGTGGAACAGGCAGGAAACCACGTGCGGGTTAGGGAGCAGGGAGTCACTGAAGATGCTTCTGTGTTGGGTTAGAGGCAGGAAAGGCAGCTTAGGAGGAAAAGAAAAAAGGGAGAAACAGAAGGTTACGGAGACTGAGGGGGCAGTTATGGTAAATCTATGATATAAAACTAAAGTTGCTGTCATCTAAAGCTGATCTGTGCTGCAAATGGAAGGAACGAAAGGAGGAAGAGAATGTGAAGGAATGACAAAGTAGGGCGGTCTTTGGCCGAGACACTGACTCTTCACAGCAGCTTTATTTCACTCAACTAAAGGCAGCAGTCCAATAGTTGTATCGTACCTTGTACTTGTACTGGTACTGCACTTGTACGTGCATTGTACCATGGGCCCAGCTCCTGGTTACACCTCCAGGAGTCTGCTTGACAAGCTATGCAGCAGGCAAGCCTTTGCTGCTACACTTGCTCACGTTTGTTTTGCTGTTGCTGTATCTGCAGTCTAACTATTGCAAACCTGACCTTATCATCTACTTAATAAATAAACATTTTGCTCTGTTGCTGTTGATCTCTCTTGTGTTGCAGGATGAAGTTGATTTTGGGTCAAACTGATAGAGGTGGGCTGCACCACCCTTAATACTCACAGTCAAGAGGTCAGTACAGGGAC
>Ga0181612_164586_pt1 | contig 16431 bp, 7 predicted proteins | sample HoacroProtozoa21_FD_119630 | JGI IMG/M metagenome (GOLD analysis project Ga0181612, IMG submission 119630) | Hoatzin crop microbial communities from Cojedes, Venezuel. Combined Assembly of Gp0051906, Gp0051904, Gp0051908
GAGGAAGAAAGAAAAAAAAAATGAAAGAGAGAGAGTGGGGGAGGTGGGAAAGTGGTAGGGGGGGGGGGGGGGGGGGGGGGGGGGAAGTCTTCAAATTCAGCCTGTGCATAAGATTTTGTAAGCTTTAGCGACAGGGGGAATTTGAAAAGCCAGGGCTATTGTCATAAAAACTACTGGGAACAAATTAAGTTGAATACAGATTGCTAACTTTTTCTTCAAGGACTCATTTCTATAAATTAATTTTAACTGAAGTTTTGAGACTAATCATAAATCCTCAGGAAAAAAAAAGTACCTCTAATCAAAGAGTAAGTGCTATTATCCTGTGGATGATACGGCGCATTTTTCACACATGACAGAGGTTGAGTTCCTGATCTCAGTGCAAAATCCAACTTTGTCTAACTACGAAGGCGTAAAGCATGTTAGCAAAGTACAAAAATAAAGGAGGGACAATAGAAGCCTTTAGGTGAGGAACCCTTTAGGTCCTCAGGCAAAAGAACTTACAGCAGGATGTCACAAGCCTTTAGAAATCATTTTCCAACATGCTGTTGCCAGACTGCGAGTTTCCCGCACAGCACCCCAGTTCCTCACTTTGTCCTAGTCAGCTCCCACCCTTATCAATTCCACACCACTGGTGTGTAGAGGGTTTGCCACATGAATCCCACAAGTAGAGTAATTCAGATTAGCATGGCATGTCAGTTCTACCACTTAGCACTTCGGCATCTCTTACCAGTTCAAAAGGCCCATACTGACCTCATGTAATTAATTCTATCCATCACCCATATGTGAAGCAAGTGAGTCTACCAGCTCCCATTTTAAAAACAAGGAAGATTTGAATAAGGAAGCCAGGTGACTGGCTAAAAGCCACAAATGAATTCATTTTGCTGGGCTGGAAGCAGGTTTTACATTTCCAAGCAACAAAGTGTTGTTTTTTCACCTAGATCAGTGATTTGCAATATTTTTCAGTTTGCAAACCACTGGTACTTCTAATAACAGCATTTATCTCCTTAAAAAATTCAAGCAGAGCATAGGAAGTTGCTCTAGGTCATGCCAGGAGCTTGGATAAGCAGGCTGAAAGTTGCTGAATCAGACTGCCATGCCTCAGCTTATCACTGCCTTTCGTGAGCACTGAAGAGAACAGGGAGAAGCATGTAGCACCCATTTTCACAAAGGATAGGACTTGAATTGTCTGTTTGGTACACAAAAAGGCTGATGGCTTTGCCAGAGGGTTTCATCACTGATAGGTTATTGCTCAGATTCTCTTCCAGAGGGGGTAAAAAAATAGAAACGATCAACCATCACTTATTAGTTTTCAAAATCCAAATCAATCTCCATAAATTACTCTATTTATCTTAGTGCCGGAGAACACATCTGCCACGTCTCCATAAATCTCAACACATGCACTGTAGTCTTGCCTGTCACTTGCCCGTGACTTCCTCAAGGCTGTAGCCCTTCACTCAGACAGGTAGCCTGCAGATAGTGGCACTTGTACACTAAAGGGGTCCCCCAGCAGTGACCTTGCTGAGGCGTATCGCCTCTAATGTGCACATGCATCTGTACGTCAAAGCAGCATGATCCCAAACACATTTCTATTAACAGCCCCAAGGTGTTCCCAGCAAGATCTGAAACTATTCTGACATCAAACGAACATCCCATAAAACAGTCTTTCAAAGTAACCTAGAAAATTAGTATGAAAAGTGAGGGTGGCAGGCAAGGAACCTACTCCTCCACCTTTGCTACAATAAAGCAATAACGGATTATTTTATCTGGCTAGGGAAAAAAACCAACCAAACAAAAAAGCACTTGTACCAGGCAAACAGGATTCTGCTATCAAAACCCCTCTGAAAACATTCAGTCAGCCAGGCAGGTTTAACTTACTTGGTATCCCGAAACCTGTCGCTAAGAGACAGGCATCAAGTCTTGCTGATAAAACAGCAAGAAAGTTCTTCTCTCAGGGATATCTGTGCAACAGAATGAACAAAGGGGCTTTTCCCCAAAGTATTTTATGAAGATAATAGGAAGGCTAAAAATTGTATGCATTTATGTGTCTGTTTTTCAAGACACAACCTGAACACCCAGTTCTTAAAAGCACCTCTCATCTATTAACACACGTGCTCTACGAGGCCTATTACGTTTGCCTGTGAGCTCGGCTTGGGCTAGACAGCTCCATTTGGGTCTCTTGTGCGTCTAACAGCAGAGCAGGCTCACCAATAGCAAACACCAGCAAGCTCAGGTGCCCCTACAAGGCGATGGGCTGGCTTTCACCGTGCCAGCATTCCAGGTTTCTGAGTGTCCACATTTATGGAATTCCTTTCTTATTTTAGAGGCAAGAATTTGACTTTAGCTATAAAAAGAGAACAGATGAGGAGACAGACAGGCAGACTGAAAGACACGAATAGAGGTCCCAAGGGACCAGGACAACAGCCTACCCTCTGGCTTCGCAGCGTGACACCTGCAGATTTGAAGTCAGGAAACTTGATGCCAGCAGTCTCAGGAACAGCCTGAAAGAGATCGAAACAGGATGTGTTGATGGAGGAAACACAAGAAATGCAAGATTTCATACAGAGACTATCTGAAGGGGAAACACTGTTTCCTATGACAGAGAACCACCTGCCACAGCCACATGTCAGAGCTGAGGCAAGAGGAAAATCCCAAGCAACGGGATTCAGTGGGAAAATCCCAAGCAATTCACTGAGAAAAATACTGCAGTTCAAGGTATCTCTGGAGATCTCAAGCATTTTTGCTTAGCTGGTTTAAATGCACTGCTTCACACAGATCCTTCCGCCCATCCACACAAGCATAAAACCTAACCCGAAATGGTCCTCCTTATACTAACATATGCATATTTGCACAGTATCATCCTTACCTAACTTTGGCCCATTTCACTGATCAAAATAGCCCAGGACATACCTAAACCTTGGCTTTTGACTGCAGGTCCTCTAAGGAATGAGCTGAGAAACCTCTGGTTTGTACATACACGAGCCCACTAACGAGGATGCAAGGACTGCACACTCCGAGGAAGCCTGCTGTTTATACACAGTTTGCCATTTGTCTACTCGTTAGACAGTTTTCTTTCTTCCCCACTGCACATTTGAAGCATAGCAATACAAGAAGGCAAACTTCTAATGCTGCTGCTTGACAGTAGAGCATTTGGTTGCATTTCAATAAAATAGAAAAAAAATACATGAAATCCCTTAAAAATCTGTGCTGCTGTGCAAAGCACAAGGTGAGCACCCTTTTAAATTATTAAACCAGCTTATCTGCAGGGCCCTGTCCACTGAATGGCGTGGCGTCCTATGACTAGGTCAGTGATAGTCATATTTCAGTCCCTGAATAGCCACAATCTGTGCAAAATGCGTGCTCAGTCACGCTTTTCTGAAAGGAAGAGTCACCTCAAATGTCCCAATTTCTTTGAAGACAGCATTGACCTTACTGCTCCCACATTTCTCTGCAGAGAGGCTCTGCAGCTTGCTCTTTGTTCCAAACAGTACTGAAGCAAGCAGGGCTGCCCCAAGATCATAAGAGATGCTGAAGGACAGTGACTCAATTCCTCAAGTTCCCCGCCAACGACTCTCACATCCCTATGGGCTATCTCTATGTCTCGGTCTTGAGGTGGCACCTCACAAACAGCTCTGTGTGGCCAGGCATTAAGATTTTTTTTTTTTTCAGTTATCTGTGGTCAGTCCAATAAACAGAAGCCCCAGGAAGAGATTTCTAAACATGACCATGGTGGAAGAAGTATTGTCTAACTACCAACAAGACTCATGAACTTGTAGGGATCACTTTGATCTTTGGTAAAATGTAGCCTCCCTGCCTGGATTATTAGAGACAAAGAGAGCTGCAATCAAAAACCAATCCTCCCTGCTCCCTGTGGATGCAGGCTGGCTTTCAGCCTCCTCGAACTCTGCCCCCCAGCCTGTTGCTGAACACCCCGACGCGAGCAGTGAGGGTAAATCAGCATCGCCGGCTTAGCCGAGACAACTCTGCACTCAGCGCATAAGCAATTAAATGGGTTCTTTTGCCTTGCGTGCCTGTACATGCTGTAAACGCTTCAACCTCAATTGACTCTTTGGTAAATGATTTTTCCTTTGTTGAAATGATGCTGATGCAGCTCCCGATTCAAATTCTTAGTTAAAATGCAATTTTTTTCTTAACGTTTCCCAGCTATAGTTGGTAATTGACTCCTAATGGACTCTGTCATGGTTGAAACGATGCTAGTGCAACAACAGAAGCTGCTTCTCTGCCCACCCTGGCGTGCCTATCCACTATATGCCTGCAGACATGCACCAGCCCACAAGCAATATTTAGGGCCGGACTCCCTCGCCTTGGCATCCTCTGTATCCTTCCAGCCCCATTCTCCACCACCACTCTTTTTTCACTACCACCAGTAACAAGGTGCTTTCTTTAGAGGGAGATACACCAGCCACGGGTGAGCTTTACTAGATGAACCCTCAAGGGAATTCAATGTACAAGGTGCCCTGTGATACTATATTCATTCGGGGGAGGGGGGGTGAGGAGTGGGAATTAAGTGGTGGCCATTAGGCACACTTCATCAAGCAATAACTGTCTAGCATTTACTGCTTCTCTCCTGTCTCTGCACAGACCCTTTTGGAAGACGATGACACAAGTGCTCTCCCTCAAAGTGGAGGGACAGGAATTCCCAGGGACTCACTGGAAACATCTGAGCTTTTGTAAAAGCCTTTTCCTACTGAAGGTGCTGAATTTAGTTCAGTCCACGTTGTCCTCTTTCCAGAAAGTGAAATTGTGGTAACATCAAATGTGAACTGAAACTGGCGTTCTAGGCTCCTTAGACTTTCGCTCGACTCAGGGAGAAATAAGAAGCAACAGCTCTCAGAATACAGGAGTCTCCCAGCAGGGCTGCTCTGATCACAGCTGAGGATCAGGAGAGGGGCATGTACTGAGCCTGACAAGATGCTGCTGAGACCCAGGAGTAGGGAAGGAAAGGGGAACCTGGACTAGAAAAAGGCAGCAGGTGAAAGACTATAGGTCTGTGAGACAGCCCTGCACAGCAGTACCAGAATACACTTGGGAGAAGCAGGGAGACAGATGCTTCTCCCTGCCATGAGGCATGAATGGCTAGCACCATTTCATCCCATTTCTCAGAGAAGGAAAGGGAAACAGGACTTAAACCAGCATTTTTCAAATGGGAAAGAGACAGAGAGCACACCAGTGGACTCTGACAATGGCTGCCTTAGACCATTCTGCCTTCCGAAAGACATAATCAAACCCACATCTGCCAGGAGGCAGCCAGCAGCCACTCCCCCCTTAAAAAGCTGAGGGCCTGATCCTGCTAGGATTGCTGAAGGAAACACATGTTACCCAGCCAGAGCACCAAGCAGAGAGAAAAAAAAGAAAAATCTTTACAGGCTTCTCTGTCTCCTTTTTCTGTGGCAGCTTCTTCTTGGGAGCCTTGCGCTCGGCGCGTCTCTGCTCAGTGGTGGTATCAGCAGCTGTGATGAGTTTCTGCAGGTCTTGGGTTCTCTTTTCTCTCTCTTTCTTCCTGGTTTCAATTTTGCGGAGCTCCTGGATGAGGTATTCTTCTTCTGCCACCTGCAGACCAGAGCACGGAAAGGCAATCAGAGCAGTAGAGGAGGCCTAGCAAGGCAAGGGGGCCATCTACCGGTAACAGCTGTGCTCTGGGCCAGCCTGGGAATGCCCTTAAGCTCCCCTGTCTAACTCTCTGCCGAGGACTTGGATTTGCAGAGCACTTTATCTTCTTGCATAGCCTAACCCTCCATCCATGGCAATGCCAGTCTACAAACTGGCAGGTACTGTGTGGCACCATCCATGATGCACCCTTCAGCAGCATCCATAAGTATTAATCCCTCCTCCAGGCAAGGAGGCCAAGAGCATAGACAGGGTAAAAAAGCCCAAAGACACTGTAGTTGCAAATGTAGTGCTGTGAAAAGGTGACTTCCCTCCCCAGATGTAGCATGTGGAACCTAGAGCAGCCACCCCTGGTATCAGCACACCTGCCAAAGCAGAGTCATTACACATGTGAACTTGTCATTCGAGTGAACTACCAGCAGGAAAGGATGCCCCAGCCTCTGGGGAACACACAGTTTCTCAACCTCTAAATCCTGGGACCGTTACACAGCTTCAATAAAGAGAAGGAGAACTAAACACGCAGATTTACAGTCCTTGATCTGGCAAGACTTTTGATCTAAAGGAAATAATTCTCTCCCCACGGGACTCAGGGACTCATAAGGACACTGATCCGAGAATTTGTTTCTACTCAGAGGACCAGCACAGTAAGTGTCACGAAAAGGTGCTGGCTGCTACCAGAGACTAACTATAACTCTGCTCACCTAGCCTCCTCTCCTGTACAGTCATATTTCTCAGTTCTAGTCCTTTTGTATCCCTTAAAATACCACGAACTCAACAACAAAAGCAGTACTTAGGTGTTGCTCTTTTCTTGCCCAGTCTTTCTTTCCCTTTCCCACCCTCTGGCCTATTTCATTCACCTACTGATTCAACTTGTCCTAAATCTGTTGGAGCAGTGACGCTCTCTTCCCCAAGTTACCTGTTCTGGTGTCCTATTGTACAGCCTTTCCAGTTGTTCCTTCCTTCGCCTCTCATGGCCAGCATCGAAGACTGGGATTTTCAGGTCTGTGCCTGGAGCCGCACGAATATTAGCCAGCTTGGCACAGATGTGGTAATATCGCTCCTTCAGGTCCTCCACTGATCGTTTCTGTGGAAGACATCACAGGAGGACAACATTATGGAAGAACCAAGCAAAACCTTGTGCAGTAGCCAGCTATGGACTGCTGGCTGAAGGATGTCAGATAGGGTATAAGTGCCTGGGAGGAAGATCAGCAGCGAGCCTTGACAGTCCTGGTGGAACCACAGGGATGGGGGAGTTTCTCAGTGAACCACACGAACTAACTACCATGGGTTCACAGTTACTGCTTTAAAAACACCCACCAGAGGGTACAATAATACAGCCAAGGCTAAGAGACAATACAGCAGTGAAGCACTCCCAGATAAAAGGATGTAAGAATAGTTGTCTCGAGAGGAGAAAACCTGTGAACAGGAACCTACAAATGCACAGGAGGCCTCCTGTGAGCTGCTCCAGACAATGGCCATTCAAGCCATAACGAAGCAGTTATCAGCCACAACAATTCACTGCCCATCGTTACATGGAGTCTGGGCTGTGTTCCCTTACTCCAAGCACCAAAGGTATTTGGGCTGCCCAGCTGGGCAGACTCTTGTTATTCCACTTTGCTACAGGCTCTTCATGTGAGCATTTCAAAGTGAAACAAAAACCTCCAGCATTTGGAGCTGTTCTGCAGGAGTCGCATCGCTCCGCCTTGTCACAAGGAGGCATGGAACCAGCAGTTACGGATTTAAGATCATGACACCAGGGCTGCATCGTCAGACCACTGACGGTACCTGCTTCACAGCAGAGATGATAGAAGCCTGCACCAGGTTAGACCACAAGTCAGGAGCAGCACCAGGGAAAAATCCCAATCCCCAGGGACCGGTAGCAGATCCTTCTCCCAGGGCTCGGGCTGGAACCCAGTACACCTATGCTGCTCAACTAAACAAACTCTCCAGCTGCCTTGTCTTCAAGGAACAATGAGCTGTTCTCCTGGCAGCGACCAACCTTCTAACTTTCTAATAAAATACAACAGGGAATAAGCACAAGTCACAGTGCATTTAATTACAAACAAAGCAAGCAGCAATGCCCTATGCTGGAAATTCAATATTCCTTGCTGCCAATAATTCATTATTTTTCCCTAATTAAGTTGATATAAAGGGTAATTTGGTCTTTGCAGCGCAGCAAGCCCTGCACGTGCCACAGCAGCAGGTTGCTAGCAGCACCTTGGCCCCCAGGACTCACCTTGAACTGCTGGTGATCATAGCGGTCATGAATCACCACAAAGCGCAGATCAAAACGCCGAGCCAGGTCAAAGAGGTGGTCTGTCTCAGCTTTGGTCCACGCATCATCATGGAGATACATCTGGTACTCCTGCTCCGAGTAGACAGGTACCTGCACTGTCTATGCAGGGAAAAGAAAAACATGGCAGCCCTCTTGCAGCACTGCCCTTCTCACTGCCAGCTGGCAGGGACCAAGATACCTGAGCCAAGAACAAGAGCAGCGCACTGACAGGAGGGGGCTGCCAGGACCCTGAGCAATGGGTCCTGGTAGTAAACACGCCAGAGCAGGCAGAAGACTTGACAAGGAGCAATGTGTGATCTCAGGACCGCAAACATGACGTTCCGGGGAGCCTATCAGGAACTACCTCCTGGGAGGCTGCAACCTATTTCAGGTGGCTGACACAGCCAGAGGTCAGCAAGCCACATCCTGACAATAGGTTTCAAAATTACCAGGCTAACATGACAGTGAAACCAAGGCTGAGACAGCCTTCCTGCATTCCTCCCATATAGCAGCATCAATACCTTGGCACCAACTGCTCTGACAGTTGACTCTTTACTTTGGTTGGGACATGCTCACTTGTACGGGAAGAACGGGAAAGGCAAGCAGCAGTGGCTCCTAGCCTTTAGCACAGATCCTGCTTTGATACACAATGCATTTCTTTCATGCTTGGTGCAGACAGTGCCATGAAGATCTGAAAGGCTGGGTGCTGTACAATTGAGAGCCATAAACTTGGCAAACAACTCATCCACCCTTTCACCAGCAGAGCCACCGGGCCAAACGACAGTTCAACTCAGAGTGTCCCAGGGGCCTGCGAGGCCAAACCCACACCACTGTCCCCAGCATGGAACTGCTTTGCAAGGGCTCTATCCAGAATACGAGTGTCACATGAGTACTAAAGGAACAGTAAAAATACTTACTGTATTCAGGGAAGTCCTAGCACATGGTAAAGCAAAAGCACAAACAACCTCCTACTACTCCTGCAGCTGAACTTTGCTCAGCCTGAGGAGGTCCTGCCTCCACAAGAAAACATCATGTGCACACAAGCAGCACACAGGCTTCAACACCTCTATGCTACCTCTGTGCTCACCTACACCAGAAAAGTCATCTTCATGAACTCCACACAGCTCAGAGGAGCATTTCTGAGCCTCCAAATAGCAGCCTTTTTAGGTCTACTGCCCTTCTTCCATCACTTAGACACAGAAGCACAAAGGTGAAGCAATCTTCTGGGGATACACTGCACCTCAACCTTCAAGTACCAATTCCACGAGGAGAAAAGCCATCCTACAAGACACCATAAAAGATGTCCTATGTACATCATGGAAAAAAACCCCACAATTTTCTAGAGTAGCATACATACATGAAAAGAGTCAGCAGGGCCCTCTGCAGTGGATGGAAGGGAAGGTGGCAGATGCCCAAGCAGAGAAAAGAATGGGACAAGAGCAAAGAGTAGCCCCCAAAACACTTCTTCTTGTGGCTGCTCAGGTGAGAACAGCTGAGAAATGAGAAGGTGGGAACTCATCAGATGGGAAGCTTGAGCCAACCACAGGATGCCTATAAGTTAAAATTCAATGCAGCCATGAAAATGCAAATACGACACCCGGAGAGGGATTTCCAGCAGAAACTGGCAGGGTTTCAGCTGCACCACATGACCCTGGCAGGAATATCAACTACAACTCTACCGACCTACGCTAAGGAAAGATGAACTGAAATGGGAACAAGCACAGAGAAGAGCAACAAGGATGAGTAACGGGGTGGTGAGCTTGTCTTCTCACAGCAGATTGGAAGAGAAAGGAGCCTAGCAAAGGAAGTCTGAAAGGGAATCTGACTGCAGATTTCAAGTGTGCTAGATGGAATAAAAGGAATACTCACAGGAGGAAGAGAACAACTGAAATAAGGACAAAGAAATTGGCTTGCAAAGAAATGCCAATTAAATATGGAAAAATTAACCTGGCCATGAGAAATGGAGCAGAGACAGTCTGAAACAGCTTCCCAAGGAAGCAGCAAAATCCAAGTGCTTTTCAAAAGGAACTTGATCAGTTTATGAAAGGGACTGGAAGGTGCAGGACGAGAAAGAGCCAAGAAGAGGATTCAATGGCCCAGAAAAACCCTCTCAGTCCTACATTTCACACTATAAATTCACACAATGATGGGCATTAAATTAGCTGAAACCGCTCAGGAAAGATCCTGGAGCCATGAGACAGTTCAGTGAAGACATCAGCACAATGCCTAGTAGTGGTGAAAAGACAAACTGAACAGTAGAAACGATCCCAGAAATAAACACAGCCAATGTACAAACCTGCCATGCTTCCAGAAGTGAAACACTTGCTCCTTGCTCACCCATTTCAAAAGAAAAGCCATTTGAGAACAAGGGTGAGACAGGGCACAGAAGGGCAGATGTATGTCAAATTATGGAAAACACAGTACGCAGCAAGGACAACTTACTATGTCATGTCACACAAGAGCTCAGAGGCACCCAATGAAACACCATGGCAGCAGATTAAAATGAACAGAAGAAAGCACCTTTGCACACCACACAAAATTAACCTGCAGAACTCATTACCACGGGATATTCACAAAGCAGCTTTCTGCCATGTATGTACCTAGAAGAATTATTAAACACAAATTCCAAGTTAAGAAATCCTTAAGCCAAAGACTACCAGAAGCTAGGGAAAAACACTCCGTATTTGCCCCACTCTCATGCTCTTTCTCTAAGCCTTTACTAATGGTAGCCAGAAACAGAATATCAGCTGAGACAGGCTTTTGCTCTGACACCAGCGAAGCTGCTTTTATATTCCTATTTCACACCCTGGATCAAGGCTCAGTGTACACTGCGAAACCTAAGTTTACATTTTGGATTTCACAGTGAAGAGGAGGGATAAGGGTGAGCGACCAGGAGCACAAAGAAAAGGCAAAGCAACTGAGCAGTGATGCAGGAACAGGTTAAGGGGCTCGAGCGACCAATACGACAAACTACACAGGAAAAAGGGCTCGTGCCAAAGGGAGCGAGAGATTTGGGCAGATGTATCAAGTACGTGAGAAGGAGCCCACAGAACAGTCTGAAAAAGCAAATACAGTTCCTCTGACACAGCAAATATCTGCAAAACTCCTCATCAGTGCCTTCTACCCTCTCGACCACAGATCCACAAGGGTAATAACTCGCTCCTAATATTAGGTAGTTGTGCATGTGCAGATGTCAGAGGTCTGTACCACTAATCTAAAGGTTGCAGCCTTGCTGCAGGCTCTTCTGTCTGTCAGTTTGCAGTACATGATAAAGTTAAGGGAATAAGAATCGTATAATTACAACACTGATGCGTGGCCCCTTCTGATAAACTCAGTTGAACTTGGCCAAAAACTGTTACAGCAAGAGAGTCTTAGAGACAATTACACTCCCAAAGTTTCACTCAGACTGCTAGGAAGGTGCCTCGACTAAGTGAGTGAAGCTCCAGACTTCCACCCCAGACATCAGAGAAGAGATACCACAGGAGGCTCTTACCAATGTCCCAGCAAGAGGAAAAGCATCACTCAGAGCTTGAGCCTTCTAACATATAAGGTCAACCAACCACTTAACTCTGCAGGAAGCCAGGCTTTGTTAGAGCTGGTGCTCTGTGGGTTACAAACTTAAAATGTTGTATACAGTTATACGCAAGAGGAGCTTTTGTGGAATCACGTTAGTGCACAGAGGCTTTTTTCTTCCCCTTCACATTTGCATCATGAAGGGGGTTAAATTACATTATGGAGGCACCCTAATTCTGCTCTCTCCTAACTCTGGAGATCCTGGCTTTGAAATATAAATCTTGATGTAGTTTTCTTTGTGCACGCACATGAAAGCCCCAACCACTCAAAGTAGATATATCCGGGACAAAAGACAGCAGGAGATTACAACAACACATTGTGACAATTTAATGTAAGACGCAAAGAACAAGGTACTGCACCACACTGATACCACAGAAGCAATTTCAGAGGGAACGCAACGTAATTTAGCATCTGTGCTGGAATCTGGCCAAAAGGCTGCAAGCCAGCTTTTTGGCCATGAAGCTCAAGCGAATTTTTTCATATTGGGCAAAATAACAAGACCTATGACTTTAATGTCTCACTCAGAATAGAATGTCTTTTACTACACAGAGCCTGTAATCAGGGAGAGGATGCTGGTTAGGAACGGAATTAGATGGTACGGTGCCTCCTTCCCAAAGCAATGACTGCACACTGGAAACACAGGGGTACTCCGGCAAGCTCTGACCACACCGTGAGCCCGCTTAGCTTAAAGGATGTGGAGACATCACAGTCTGAGGTCACATGGCTGCAGGCCACGCTGCAATTTAAAATGCAATTGCCAAATCTAACTCAGCCTTCACGGTGTGAAAGAACCAACTTCCTGTTTGGACATTCAAGAAGCTGACCAAAGGGTATTTTCCAGCTGCTATTTATATGCTTTTGTTTGAAAGTGCTCCCACTTACTTTATTAAACCTGGCAAAAGGGTAATCCTTCCCTTCTTCTGCTGCTCTCCTCCAGTGATAGAACATCGCTCCATCTTTTCTCGCTGGGTTGGTGAAGGGCATCCACTTCCAAGGCCGGACTTTCTTGGACCCCAGTTTTGCTTTGACCGTTCGATAACCCTGAGTCGTATCGCTCGGCAGCAGAGGAGGTGCATCCCTGTGGTGGAGAAAAGCACCAGCTGAAGAGAAGCAGGAAGCAGCCCAGGACAAAGCCAAATAGATTTCAGACTCGGAGGTGAATTGGGCACCATGATGTTTAGGGTGGGAAAAGCCCAAGTTTAAGCTTTATTCCAAGTTTTGCACTTTCCAGACTGCAATGCTTCCCACATCAGAAGACAAAATACAGAGCATGGATGGGTTTGAACCGAACCATCTGGAAAGCAAACGATGCAAGAGATCTCTGGGCTAAGGGCACAATCCATAACAAGCTGAACACAGGCTGCACCTGAACTCTTTCAGCAGAAATAAAAGCAGGTGCTACTCCCAGTTGTGAATAAAAGAGAATTAGATACAGAAGGGTAAGAACACTGCCTTGTCTGCACTAGCCTGTTGTGCCTGTACCTAATTCGTCTCCTACACAGAGCAAACCCCTCAAATTTAGAAGAGAGAAGACAAACACTGTCCATGACTGCCTAAGAGAGAAGGGCACAAGCATGGGCCAAGCACAAAGCGGAATCAATGTGTGAAGCCAGACTGCCCGCGGTTCCAAGAGGAAGCTGCCCTGCCACCAGAAGTCGAGGCTACCCACAGCCAGCACAGATGCCCATACTCTCTTACTTTTTGTCAGAGTAGAGGAGTGCATAAACTTCCCGGTGCATTCCTTCCGGCCTCTTAAACGTCAATGTCTCTGAAGATTTCTTGGATTTTTTCTGAAACAACAGAATTGCATTTTAGATTCAGAAGTAGCAATCCCCGAGGGAACACTAAGCTACATAAACCTGGCGCCCTGTGATGGTTTTCACTTTTATCTGTTTTCAGACACCTTGAATTTCTCCAGGAAAGTGCCTGTTCCTGGTGGAAGACACTGACAGACAAAACATGCCCGCTTTCAGTGATAGCACTCACCAGTACCCAGACACTTGCTGCTGCTGATAACGCAAACTTAAATTCCAAGTTGTACTTTTCAGGGGCTGGTGCACTAAGCCTTTTTTAACTAGGTAAGCACTGTCCTCACATGAAGGTATTTATGCACTTAATTAAGTGATCCTCTGCCTTTCAGAGAAGATAATAAGAAAAGTCTTCCCACCCTCTCTTAGTTTTTGTCACTATTTCACAGCAACTTCAGCTTTTACCAGCTGTGATCAAGCCCTTGCAGTAGCCCCATGTCAAAACTACCAATATTACCTATCACCTACAAAAGCAAACCCCCATTCCTGCCTCTGCTTTCCCATGTATACAGCAAAGAATTTTTTTTTTTTTTTTTTTTACATAGTTTCTTCACACTGGAAATTCAGTGTAGATGACTCAGTCTGGCCCCTAAAACCTTGTCAGAACTGATTGTTTCCAAGACACTTTCTCCCTCATATCACACACACAAGTTTATTAAGTAACCAGCTTTGGATTCAGGTAGGTACAGTAACAGCCACACTAACAAGGTACACCTTATTTTTTAAGTAGGCCAAGTTTACCAAGCAGTCCTGAGCATTTGGTCTAACTGTACCATCATTATAACTACTGGCGGTCACCACTTTTAAAGTCTTTGTTTACCACATCGGTACCAACTTTTAAATCAAAATATTTTGCAGTAGTAAAACTAACAATGTATCATAAATTGTATTAAATCCATAGTTACCTTTATCAAGCAAATTCCAAATCCCATGAAAAAAATAATAATCAATCAGCTTGGGCTACAACTACTTGCCATAAAACTTCACGATAGACACTTATTATATTAGCACCTTTTCACTCCTAATCAAACACCTTTCTCCTAGCGTGTCCATCACTTTGCCCAGGAGCGATGTAAGGCCAACCGAGGCAGTTACCCACAGGTCACCACACACCATGTTTGAACACGGGCTTCTGGAACTCCCCCAAAGTTCCCAGATTTATTAAAAGTTAATATCAGCAGGCCAGAGATCAGCTCAGCCAGCTCTTTTAGGAGCTGAGAACAAATTACTTGGTCCTGCTGATTTAAATGTTTTTATGCCTAGTAATTTTTATTTTAACATTCTCAGTCACTAATGGACTGCAAAGTACTTCACAGTTCTCTTGTGATTTAAAGACATCAATCTGTTTCTTTTCTAATTGAGAACAGATCTATTTCCTGAGCAAGTGCTGCACTGTTATTAGCAATTTTGCTCTCTCCACGCAATAATGGCTTATACCTTTGGTTTGATTCAGTTTCTGTACTTTGTAGAAATTCAGAATGTTTCAGTCACGGCCGCAAGTGGCCTCCTGCACTCCTCCCCAAACCTCTCACTGCACCTCCCCTTCCTCCCTCTCTCCATTAGATAGGCAAATTTCAGGAGAAACCCATCTTATTCTCTGCTTCAGAAGAGAGACAGACAGCCATCAGTTCTCCTTCAGCTCTCTGCTAGCTAACAGACAAATGCATTTAAATCAAAGAACTCGCAACTCCGAACACTCAGCGGCACATCGCAGGCTGAATCCAGCCAATGAGCTGCTCGCTGGACACGCTATTCACTAACACAGCTGAAAACTGGTGATTTTAACTTTCGGCCTTCAAATGACTGAAACTCATCAGTTTTCCATCACACCAATGATATTATGTGTCCTATTCCCAGCAAGGCAGCCATGGAACCACTGCACTTCTCTTCAGAGACAAATGTTTCAATGGAGGCAAGCAAAGACGCTCAGTAAATACTTTCAGGGATGAGGTGGTTGTGTGTGTTTGTTTTGCTGATTGGTGGTTTTTTTTAAAAAAAAAAAAAAAAAAAAATAAGTGAGTTTACTTCAAATCAGACTATCTCTGTACCAGAGAGCTCCTGGGGACCCCATTTCCCCCACCTCATTTCCAAGCACGTCCACGCCTCATAACTAGTTGTGAACTGTCCTTCCCAACACCTTCCGAAGTATGGGACAGCCAAGACCCTGCCCCAATTTAAAATACAGAAGCCAACAGCACACCGCACCATATCACCCCACAGAACGTAGTGCTTGGCAGCATGCGTCCTTAACAGAGCTCACTAACTCGCCCACGTTCCCACAGGCAACGCATCCCGGTTCTCCCAAAGCCCAGCCACACACCCTCCCCGCACATGCACTGCTCCTGTGGCCTGAAGACATTTACTGTCCAAGCAACCGAGACAATGGCTTTTTCTTCTAAAACAGTGCTGTGTTATATTATTTCCACCTGCCTGGGAGCTAGATGGCAAACACACTTCGAACTTACTCTGCAAAATGGGAATTTCAGAGACAGCTGAGAATGTCTTGGGGCCAGGCCCAGCTCACCAACACACCACTTCTGCAGCTCCATCTTACACACCACCCCAAATGCTACAGTGTAATTAACTAACACCATCAGAAACCCGGGAGTGGGGCCTTCCAGGCACTTCTAGGTGCTCTGGGGGAGCCCGAAAATAAACGCTATGGCAGGAACGCGCTTTATTCCACCTTTTTTCAAACACACACTCCAGCCGCCACGCGCAAGGCCAGCCAGCGCCCAGAAAACGGGCGGCGGCCCCCCAGGGCGTCGCAGTTCACCTTGTCCGAGTTGATGATATCCTTTTTGTTGATGGTGCCCGTGTTCTCCGACTCCACGCCGCCCAGCTCCAGGATGTCGCGCACGTCTGCGCCCGTCGCCATCTCTCCGCCTGCCCGCCGGCCTCGCCCGCCGCCGTCCCGTCCGTCCCCTCCAGCTCTGCGGGGGGTGGGGGGGAGAGCCCGGGGGACAGGGTTAACGCGCACCGCCTGCGGGGGCTGTCCCGTACGCACACACACACGCATATACGTGTGTGTATATATATACACGCATATAACTGCGCGCGCGCGCGCATATACCTATATACACACACCACCACCCCCCCCTAGCCCGCCCCTCCCAGCCCCAACAACGAGGCCCTGCACCCCGCCGGCCC
>Ga0181612_127980_pt1 | contig 16428 bp, 7 predicted proteins | sample HoacroProtozoa21_FD_119630 | JGI IMG/M metagenome (GOLD analysis project Ga0181612, IMG submission 119630) | Hoatzin crop microbial communities from Cojedes, Venezuel. Combined Assembly of Gp0051906, Gp0051904, Gp0051908
GAGGTTAAAATTTTCCAATGATAAAACGGTGCCACAGCCGCGTCATCAGAATTTCCAAAAAACTTTGAAGTCCTTGTTTGTTTTTAAATCAAAACACCGCTATTTTTATTCAAGCACAGAGAGCAGGAACAGTTCAGCTGTGCTTGCATACCAGTTTATTCAGAGGGTATTTACTAATTCACTGATATCCCATTGCCTCAACAAATAAGGAGACAGTCCTACACATTGCCCTCCACTCTGCTTTGTTTATGCCTCTTCCAACTGCTGCTCTGGGGGCAGAGCTCTGCATTTGGAGAAGTCCCTTTCCACATATCACACGCTGTAAATGTGGGAATAGAGTGAAAAGGGAGCTTTGAGTATCTCCTCCTGCCTTCACCTTTACCTCCTGCATTTTACTGTCACCCCATCCAAAAGTAATCAGTAATGCCCATCCTTGATCATAACACTTCATAACTGGCATTATTCTATGCGGAGACGGGTGTTCCGCTGGGATGGTCATTGTGTTCCTGGAAGCTGGCTTTCAAGGTAGGCCTTCCATCATGGCATTGGAGAAGGTATGAGATCTGGACTATTCTCATATTCCCTTCTAGGCCAGACACTCCATCTTCACAGCAAATGCCCTCAGCTCTCCCAGATGTTTTAGACACTGTTTTCTGTTTGTGGGTTGGTGTGCCCCTGACACCCCAAACAAGATGAAGATCTTGTCAAGACAAGGCAAATCTGAAATGACCTCACAGTCTACATCAGCCAGAGCCAGATGGGGAAAGATGGAGGCAAGGGAGGAAGAACAAGGCAACAAAAATAACTTCAGCAGAGAAGCAGGAGCTCAGACGGCTCAGCTTCTAGAAAAATAAATGTGGCACATGTCTCTTCGCAAACAAAACAATGGGTAAGTTACTGGAACTGCAAGTACAGTCCATGACATTCTGTTCCCACTCAAGTGAAATCTTCACCATAAGAGGATTTTACCCATTCAACTTTTACATTTGTTACCTTCTCATAAGCTTTTCTTTTTGTTTCAGAGTCCATCCAGTCATTTTCCTTTTCCAACATGTCAATAAAAGCCCAGCGAATTCCTTCAGTCAACTCCTCCATCTGCAAAACATTTAGCAAACCCCACCCCAGTAAAATATGTCACGGCAGAATCATTATAAGCAAAGGTTTGGTGCATGCAGGAGTGACGGATCTGGTTAGACCAGGAACAATTCCAAATCAGACAGTATCTGCTGTTTTCTCTTGAAGGCTAATTTCTTTCTCCAGCGCTCAGACGCTTCTGAAAATAAGTTTCTTTCCATTTTCTTTTCCTTCAGGTGTACCACACAACCTGTTTCTTGCTGACCCTTTGATGTCACAACTGTGAGAATGTCTGTCTTGAAATCATAAAAAATACTTGGAAATTTGCGGTGACTTGGGGAGTTTTCTGACACCGGTTCTAGATCACTAGCCCATGCAGAAGCAGCAAGGTGTTTGCACAAACAAAGCCTTTTCTGCAGAAAAAGCATCTGTAGCCTTGTTTGGTTTATGTCAGGCTGAGACATGCCTTGTTAACACTGCCAAAGGACTGAAATTGGGCTGGCAGTATCACGATCCAAATACAAAGCAGTATCCAAATATTTAGCCCGTGTTTAGCTATATTTGTGAAGTACTCCTACCCTCTACTTACTGCAGGGATAGAGGCTGTGGCTCACAACACTGAGCAGCCTTAACTGCCTCTGTGGTCTTGAAGCACCAGTGACAGCTTGCATCTGTGCAAAACTAGGAAAACCGACAGCCATTTTAGCCTGGCTGCTTCTTCAGACACCTATACAAAGCCATAAGCATACCACAAGCAAGTGAAAAAAATAATAATAGGAGTGTTTAGTGAGCATGCACACTAACAGTCCCCTGAAATGACAGAAAACAAGAAATCTCACGGCTAAAAGATGCACTACATCGGTCTAAAGAGCAGAAATGTCCTCACGCCCCTGCCTCCTTCTGGCAGCACAAACTAGAAAGGTGTACACATCAGCTGCTTCTATTTATGTCAGTAGATGAACCTCAGGACAGTAGGTCACTGAGAATACTGCGAGAGTGAGGCAATGTGGGGGATCCAGCCGTAGCTGGAGTCCTTTAGCACAGACCAAACCAGAGTTGAGAAAACACAAGACATAGCAGATAATCATTACATGAAGACTTATTGGATCTTTGTGTTATCAGTTATGTTACCTTTAAAATTAATGAAAATGTCAAGTACCAGAGATTTCCATTTTATTGTGTAGATTTGGTAGCTCTGAAATGTCATTAAAAGTGGGGAGTACACCCTGGAAAACAATGTTACCCTTAGCTAAATTGTCATCTATGTGTCAGATGCATATTTAGATCTGCAACTGTTCTTTATCTGTGGGGGAGCCAGACAAAACATAGCAAAGCTCCTTTGATTATTCATCTTTTTCTACCCTTTTCAAAAAACATTTTTTTATTTTTAGAGACAATATGGGACAACTAGACTGGTCTAGCATCAAATATGACTAAACAACATTCACAGTAAACTGCATCCCAGGGAATAAGGTAACTTACAGATATTGATGACAGAGCACTGACTCAATTAACTTAGTGCACTAATGAGGTGAAATCCCTGTATTTGGAGGTTACAAGTTCCAACTCAAGCTCTGCACCTGGGCCCTGGTGTATACTTAGGCTTTATGCACCAGCTGTCACTGTAGGGACAGGGGAAGAAACCTATTCCTGCTATCAAAGTTATTACTGAAACTGCTCAGGCATAGCTGTAAGAAACACTGCAGGCACTCTGGGTTAGAAACAGTGCTATATTTAGCCACAAATAATGTCTTTCTTGATAAAAGGAGAGAAGTGTCTAAGGTATGAAACATTAGTGACAAAACATGGGGGAAAAAGAATCCATATTATCCATAACTCAGGATTTGTTTATCATAGACAGATATATGTCATTAGCTAGGGAAAAAAAAAAAACTCTGCACAAATAAGTGTGCTTTTCTCAAGTGCTTTCTTACTGCTTGAGAAAGAGAAATGGAATTGACAACCAGTGAAATGAAAATGATAACACCATAAATGATTAACTTGAAAAGCACACTTCTAAGTGCATTGCAACAAATTTCACCTGTATCTAATTTTATCTCAATGGGCAGTTCACTGTAAGTCTGAATCTTGCGATCTACACTATAAATTTTATATGCATTTTTTACTACGGGGGCTACTGTGAATTCAGACTTGATAGTTTTTCAAAGATTTGGTCTGAAAGAAATTTTCTGCTAAGCAAAATTTTAATTAGGTCGCATTTCATTGGAAAACCATTCTCTATCAGCATCTCATAAATTTCCCTCACATAGACAAACATGAAAATGTGTCCATCCCCTCCACAAAGTGTATATTTCTCCTTCTCTTTCCACTTACCCTATGCACAGGACATACTGTGTATCCCTGAAACATTTTTGCCACTAAACTGCCATATAGCACATTACAAACTCCATCAAGAATCGGGGAACAGAAAAGCTGGATCTCAGAGAGGGAATCTCAAGCTGAAGGCAAGCAGCAAAAGAAAAGCAGAACCTGAGAGGGAAACACATGTCATAAAGATCTGGACAAGCCAAATCAGAGTGTTGGTCTGTCTAAAATGGAGTCTTTCCCTGAGGAAAGAGTCAAACTAGATAAAGTCAAACAGACAAACTCAGGCTACTGTGCCAGGGCAGTGCAGGACTATCACAGAGCTGTTGCTCCCAGTGCAGGATGCTATTTCACATTTTTACTAAATGGTTGTGCCTCTGCTGCACCAAGAGCTAAGTTCAATGACTAAATTAGTTAATTTTAAACTGATTATTGTTGGAAAATCAATGGCTGGAAAAGTAGATATTGGAAAACCTTGTGAGAAAAAAAATGAACAGAAAATAAGTCATAAATTATTGTGAAGGGTAATTGATCATTTGAATATGTTATTAAAAAAAGTGATAATGTAGCTATGTTTGAAGTTTTAGAATGAGGATGAACATCCAGCTAAAAGCTATTCCCTGGACTTAGCAGCGTGGAATACTGTCCTTCGCCATTGAGCAAACAAAGATTCAAATCACAAAGACAAACTCTCAGTATGTGGCTCTAAGCTTCCCTTAGTTTGGGCCAGAAATCAGCTACACTTCTCCTGCGTGGACTGCAGGTGTAGCACAGTCAGCTTTGAAAGGGTCACCCTGAAGTAGAGAAATCTTGACCAGTGTTTTAACTAGTCAGTAAAAACAGTTAAAATAATGAGTTACACTATCTATACTACTCCTCACTCTGTTGCTCCACAGCCTGGCTGTCATTACTAACACAAATTAATGGTGTTCAGCCTGGTTTTGATCTGGCTACATACTTGTCTGAAGGGCTGCAAATGGAAGGAATGGACAGTGCCCAGATGGACAGAAAGTTGACATTTCTTTGAATTTGTTCTGTTCTCTCCTTGCCTTTTTATCTTTTTTAGTTAAACAATTTCTAAGAAAATTGTTTCTTTATAAACTTCGGTCTAACATCAGAGACAGTTTGTGAGAAATTGTCATTAAAAGTTTAACTAAAAGTTTCTAGGCAGAGACCTCAGAGGACTCACCATCTCTTTCTTGTCTTCTTGAAAATGGGCATTCACAAACAGCTTGCCCACAACGTAAGGGAGCGTGCTTTCTACGAGGTCCACACATTTATCCCACTGGGGCAGCAAAGATGTGGTTCCATGGATCACCTGTTGGCAGGTACATGTAGTAGGTCATAACATCATGCTGTTTAAGATGAACAAGTCTGCATCCACATACAGTATAGTCTAAAGCGTGTTTGTCACAGAACTACCAAAAGGTAATAAACAATAGGTAAAAACAATAACAACACTTAATAATAATAATAACAAAAGGTAAAAACAATAACAACACTTTACAGTTATTTCAATTTTTATGAAGTGCTATGACAAATGTTTTGAACCCCACAAAAGAGCTGAAAAATTTTAAACTTGGAAACAGTACCACAGTAATTACTTCGAGAGACTAGGCTTAGAGGGTTAGTTATAGGCAGGCATTCCCATGTAACAATTTTAGACTAATTTTGACAGTCTTTCAGTGTTCGGTCAAGAGACATATTCTCCAGCAAATCCCTGCTCTGAGATACCTCCAAAAATTTTTTTCTCTCTCCACTGACTAGGCGAGAAGCCTAGGGACATCATGCTCATGAAAGTGAGGTCAGTTCTTATGAAGCACCTCCTACAGAGCCTTCCACTGCCACGAACTTATCTGTGCCAACTTAATAATGTCTAACATTGGTAGGTACATGTCCACACCTTTTTGCCATTCACCTGTTTAGTTACTCTTACCACAGTCAGTGTAAAAGACGTAGTTGCTTTCAGTCCCTTTCCCAAATGAATATTATCAAGAGAAAACAGATTTGAATGATCAAGAACACCGAATAAAGTGTTTGTCTTCCAGAAGTTGCACTCCTTGTTACGGCAGAAAGATGTTAGTAGAACAGGTTGTGTAGTTTACTAAAGGAATGGTGGTTAGACAGACCCCTCCAGGCTCTGATGAAGTCCCTGCACCACCATACATGAGCTTCAAAAGAGCAATAGTCAAGAATGGTCAACACACCAATGAATCAGGTGAAATAGATCTCAAGCACCTTGCTGCCTTGGTTGCTGTTTCTCACAAGAAGAATGTTGTTACTGTTGACACTTACTCAGTTAACATTATGTTTTCTCATCAAGGTAGAAGTTCATAAAAAATAGTACACACAACACAAAGTATGAGATGGGTCCATGTAAGCAAATAGAAATGCAGTGCTGATGTAGGAAACTTTTGCTACTTTCAAGGTTCAAAGAGTTCCCTTTCCACTTAAGGAACTTATTAAGCTTTTCCACAGAGAACAAGCAAAATCCCAGTCAGGTAGTTAACACCTATCAGCTGTGTAAAAGCAGAGTACAGTCAACAGCACGCCAGGTCAGGTGGGATAGTCTTTTGGCCTCTCACAGAATAAACAATCCTTTTAAGCACTGATCTAGTAGTTTCTGATCCTATTATTTTCCCCAGTCTTCTCTTCCTTTGAGCCTAAGATTAAATTTCTAGCAAAACTGGAGGGTTTAAATTTTTTGTTTTCCAATAGGAAAAGATTTCACTGGAAAATTCCAGAGTAGCTTAACCCTCAGCTATTGAAGGTCAGATATCTCGGTAGTTCAAAGATTGATTTTCTCCCTCATGTTGTCTGTAATTAAGCTTAATCAATGACTCATCCTGAAATACACCGCTGAATAGCATTTTTAAATGCTTTTTATTAATACTGTATGCGCATTAATAGATTTTCAATGACAGAGAGAACACTGTTTCTGTAAGAAAACCACATTATGCAAACCTGTACATGATAAGGTAATAGTTTCTTAAGCAGAGCCAAATCTGAAAATAAACTGCTTTTCCAAATACTTCAACCGTCGTATATAACACAGCACTCAAAAAATCAAAAAAAAAAGAAGAAAAAATAAAAAGCGAGATGAAAATCCTCTCAAGAGTCCACGAAAAACCACAATGGAGATTTTTCCTGATGCAGAAGAGGAAAGGAAGTCATGGCATTCGTCATCAGAGTTTGAAATTCCTTATGAAAGCTTTGGCTACACATCAGCCACAGAAAGAATCAGGAGACAGAGCCGGCTTTTAGACTGTGACATATTATTATTACAAGGCAATAATTATCATTTTGTGGGAGGCTTGACTGTAAGGAGGGCAGAACAGCAGCACAGGCTCTGAGACCAATAAAAACAGAGCTGAGAGGAATGGATTATATCTCACAGCCGCTTTATTGGTATTTATGTTACAATAGCCAACTAGAACTCCCTCAAAATGGTCCTCCTAATATTAATGTACCACTCTAAAACACAGTACTCCAGGTAGTAACAGCGGCTATAAATAGCAGGCTTCAGGCCCTCCCAGTCATTTCAGAGCTCCACAACACAATTAACTGATCTCTTCCCGGGTGCCGCTGCACATTTTCTAGGACTCCAAGCGCCACTGCAGAGGAGCTCCTGACGGCTGCTGATGTGGTAATCAAAGCACTTTCTCTGGAGTCAGCAGGTTTGTCCTGTTTCTCAGTCTGAGGTTTTCTGAAGTTTCATGATGTCTTTTTTCCCCCTCCCTTTGCAGAGTGTAAGTGTCTTGATGCCAGGATTTCTACATGTAAGATGTGAAAGCCACCAACAGAAAATGAGGACCTGCTCAAAAAAATACTATGCTTATGATGGATGAGGCTGATGCTGACTGAATTAATGAATGAATGAATAAAAGATAGCCTTTTCTTTAAAGGTCACAGATTCATCTCATGGTCATGACTTTTTAGCAGTCATTCAATGTTTTATTCACTTACCTGGCAAAAGCTTGGTGGGTGCTTTTTATGATCCCAAAGGACCTGTGTGCCTTTAGTCCTCCAGTCTCTGACTGGGCAAATCTGTTCAACAAAGCTTTTGCCTTGGACTGCATTCCTCAAGTCCTTTCTGCTGACCTGTGAAGTCTGTTCCCCCGAGCTGTTTACTGTGCTTAACTTTAGCTATTAACTATTCGCTATTGCTGTTTACTGCACTTAACTAACGCTCCATCTCCAGGTCCCAGGGGCAGATAACAGGAATGAGCTGCTGGCTCACTGCCCTTACTGTGCTGTTCTTAAGTTTTCACAATCACCTACGTGACACACTTGATGACATTGTTAATAAGCATTGAATCAGCTTGAATTAGATGTTTCCCTAAGCTTCTGCAGAAAGTACCCAGAGAAGTGACAGCAGCTAGTTACCATATCAAAACACACAGTATCCAAAGCTTAAAGTTTCCTTCCAGAAATTTTTCTGGCCATAATGTAACTCAATCTAACTCAGTATTATGCTGCAGACTGGCTGACGGCCAGTATCAATCTGTTTTACCTGGCTAGCAAGGAATGTCCTAGGTGGGGACACACTTACAAACTTGTTGCTGTGGTTCTGGCAGCCAGTTTCTCACATTTTTGCATGAAGAAAATGGTATCTTTAACAAGACTTCTTTGAATATGACTTCAGAAGTATAAGAGACTGCCTTTTCTGTGTTGTTTCCATCAAGCTCTTTGGAGTTTATTTTTAGATATGTGATCAACTCAGAACTATTCCAGTACCACTCAGGAAAGACATTACGGGTGCTTCAATTAGCCATCTGCATGTCTCACCACGGAAAACACAGCTCCCACACCTCCTGTGCCACATCTCCGGCAGCATCATGACAGCCTTCTCTCATCGTGATGTCACCAAGCAGCCAATTTTCATAACAACCAAAAAGTTCACTGTCTAAACTAAGGTGGCATGGAAACAAGATGATAAAGCACATTTCAGTTTCATCCTTGGTTTGCTTAAAGGGCCTTCATGCTGCCCACAGGATCATCAGGGTGGATTTCTAGTCAGGGTTCACTTAATCAAATGTGTGTGTTTTACATAAATGCCCATACTAGTTTATAGGTAATTAGCTCTTCTCTCATAGCTTTGGGCAGTGACTGACTAATGTCTTCTGGGGCTTCTTCAACCCCAAGCTAGAAGGCACCTGATCAGCTTCTCTGTGGAAATGGCAGATGGATGTATGTGTTAGAGCTCATGTAAAGCTGGCACTAGAGCATGAAAGAGCTTTGAACAAGCTTAGAAAGGATGAAATCTTAGACTTTTGTTTTACCAGAACTATATTAACACATGCACACATACCTTTAAAACTTTCCAGATTTCAAGTTACTGCATAAGAAGACTTAGCTTTTTAAGGGGGAAGTCTCAAGAACTCCTTAACATAATCTTAGTGTCATCTATAAGAATATATAAGTCTTAATTGTTTTAGAGGGAGTCTTTAACAATAAAAGTTTATTCAAGAAATTTATCCAGCATGGAAAGCATTTTGTGTTTTGCAAAGGTATAAGCAGCTATAAGGAAAACTAATAGTGTCAACATTAGTACCATTGTAAATGCCATAAAAATTCTAACTTACCCGAGAAAATTCCAGCCACCGATACTGAAAACGTCTACTGAGGTTAAATAACCTTGAATAAACCATCCTCCACACCAGATAGTTGGCAAGAGTCCTGTTAAATCAAACATATTTTTATCAGACATCTGAATGCATACGATGTACCTCAAAGCACTCACAGAAATATCTCTATGAACATTTCAACCAAACGGTGGAAATTTCACCTTGAAAATTAATAAGTGATGACCAAATTGATAAATTCCTATTACACAGAAGAACCTGTATGATTGCAGCCAGTTAATATGTAATTGCACCATGATAACTATCTTCTAGCACATATTTATTATGAGTCCATCTCCTAGCATGTCATTTTTAGGTAATGCTGTTTTCAAAAGGCAGTTTTCATTTTCCATAGAAGTGGCAAGAACCGTGTCATAATAATAGCTGTATAAAAGTTCTCTCCAGAGATAAGAAAATAACCGATTTTTCTTTCATAAATCAAAGTGAATGTTATCTCTCCTCATTAGTAGAGCACAGAAATTGTAACTATGGAGCAGAATAGATAACGGTCCAGCCCATATATACTATCATTATCTCATATTTGTACCTTTGATTAGAAGTTGTCAATATGCTTTCAAAATTTCTTACTACCCACAGAGTTATTAAAATATTACCACTCTTTTGCAGATGGATAATTGAAATACCAAAAAAGGGAGGTCTCAGTCACAAAAATCTCGTAAGAACTGATGCTGAGAGATCCAGGAAGAAGTTGTTCAAACTTCCCAAGAGACCTAACATCCAAGCCCCTTTTCTAAAACTTCAAATGCTTCACTGAAGGATTTACCTAGTCTAGACTGAGCTCTCTCTCCATACTCAGCAGAAGCTGTATGAGGTAATGGTGCATTGTGAAATAGGCAATTCAGCTTCAGTCTCAAAACAAGGCCAGCAATGGCCTAAAAACATTTTCCTCGTCTTATACTTCACATACTTTTCAAAGACAGTCTGCTCTAAAGCTATGGATATCCAAAAGTTGTTTGCTCTACTTTGCAATATATGTAACATTTTGGGCAGGCCACAGACTTCTCCATAGGGGTGAAAACTGCTGCTTTGCAACAGAAGATGCCGTTATGGACTGTCTGAAGAACTCCCCCTTCTCTAAAAATCCCATTTCTGCAAGCTCCCTATACCACAGGAGTGGAGCAGAGTAGCTGTTCCTACAGTGTCACTCTTTTGGCTTCATTCACAGACACATCCCATACTGTCCCATCCTCTGAATCACAGCAGGTTGTAAACACATTTTGTGGGCGTGTTGTCTTCACAGCAGCATTCACCTGAGCCTTAACCTGAGTTTTGCCTCTAACTAAGCTCCAGTCCATCCATACAAAGACTCCAGCTCAAGCTATGTTTTTGCTACAAGCTTACACTCCTGGTTGTTCAGCCACGGAGGTGATAAAGAGGTGACAACAGAGAGTTTTAAGACTATGCGTTGTCTGTTACTGACTGAGCACACGATAACCCAGTAACTCCAGCAGCACGCACACGTCAAGCAGGACACTACACCAAGAGCAGAGGGGTGGCTGCCTGCTCTCTCTGAGCTGGCTGAGAGGTGCGCTGGGGACCAGCCTGGTCAGGTACAGCGGTGAGTGGCCACGGAAGGCAGGCACTCTGCAGTGCTGCTGGATTTGGCTGTCCCTGCAGGCTGCTCCAGCCAAACTGAAGCTGGCACAAGCGTCCATACTCATGTGAACCTGCATGGCAGTTGTGCGTCTGCGACAGCCTTGGTGAAGCCTGTGCTTCTCACCAGGTAGGTCTGCATATGCTTATAGGTCAGATATATGCTCTACCAATTTCACACAGGAAAACTTGAGAGTGCAGTCTCAAGCCAACGGTTACCGCAAAGGTAGGCACCTGGTACTCAACGAGTCTTTGTGGCCAGTGGCAACTTCTACAGGGGAGCAAAGAATTGCTGTGATTTGTAAGTCCCGCCTTTTCTACTCCTCATCTCTCACGCTGTGGAGAGAGGCTTTCACAAAGCATTAATGTAAAGCCTTTCTTCCATTTCATTTCCTAGGCACTCAGGTCTGAATTCATCCTGTGCAGCCTGACGTAACTTCAGACATGCCGCATAACCCTGGGCATATTCCCTCTTTCAGTATACAGATATATCATATAGTACACATAAATCCCCACAATAATCATAAAACATATCTGAAAAAGCTTTTTAGCATGAGTAATGTACATTTATAACAGAGTACATGTTAAAAAAGCCAAAATAGTTAGCTCTGCTTAGATGATCAAACCATTCTGAGATAACACTTAGGGTCATTAAAAATTCATTCCAGCCTACGAGATACCAGAAAGTATAGATTTTCCACTTAGCACATTTCCAACGATGTGGAATTTCCTCACTCAATGGCAAATGAAGCACCCTAAAAGTGCTCAGCTCTCCCTGGTTCTGTAAATGACTCATACTCCACAAGTCTCACAACTATCTGGCTCAGGTATTTCAGCATGGCTGAAAAGCATCCACCATCCTGCAGTAACTACTTTGCGGATCTAAAACAGTATTCACGCAAGTCCTACAGATTAAAATGTGTAAAGATTTAATTTTGATCAAAAGTCTTAGGTAAAAAACCTCAGCTAAGTAGACCGCTGTCATAAACCAATTATTTGTTAAAATTCAGTACATAATTGCTACGAAAAAATCAGTTCTCCTTTCTGTGTGCTTCTTGTTCTCATCCAGCAGTGTTTGTCCTTAACATTTGAGTTGGAGAACCTTTGTCAAATTGGCAGTGAATGAAAGATTGATATTTGTAAAGGATGAGTCTCAAAAAGGTGACTTCTTCAAAGACACTGTTATCAACGGGAATTCAAAAACTTTTGTATCATCAGGCATAAGTAATAAAGACAGCTGTGAGTTGCAGAAAATATCCCACAATTAATTGAGGTTTCTTTTAATTTGGTAAGGAAAATAAGGCTGACTTATCTTAAAACCAAGATGTCTGATGAGACGGTAATAATTTCTGATTGTAATCACACTAGAATCCACTGAAGCATATGATGCATAAAAGAACAGGAAGGTTTCACTTCAAAGCCCAGAGGTATGTTTATTTGCTGGGTGGGCATAAGGCTGGGAAAGGTTGAGGGGGTTTTGTTGTTGTTTGTTTGAGGAGTGGTACTTTTCATTTTGTTTTTCAAAACAAAACAGAATTGTATTTTATCTGAATTTGTTTACTTGTTTGGGGGATGATCATTTTACCTTTTTGGCTAACTATACAAACTTAAAATTTGGTCATCTTCATTTGGTTTAAAAACTGACACTTCTTGGTCATGAAATTTCTCCAGTGCCTATCTTGGGGTGACTTTCACCCTGCTTTCACAAGTAAGCTCAGAGAAGTTAACCTCTTCACATGGAGCAAAATCCAACACACAAATAAACCATATAAATCCACTCTGCTCTTTCAAGGAGACCACAGCATTTGTTGTTGTAACCTTTTGGAAGAGTACAGTACATAGTGCCTTGTTTTAACTTCAAAATGACTGTTACAGAAACAAGTGTAGGCTCTTTCTAAACCAGTGTGACCATTCTTGTGATACACATTTCCAAAGGAAGTGGTAGAGATCTTGTTTGCTGGAACAGTTAAAATTATACCAGCTCTTATGAATATCTACTAAGGAATGCTCTACCCTGTCTGGGAATAAAGTAGGTTGCTCATGTAAAATTCTGTGAGTTTGTAATATTTCGATCAACAGACACAGTGGCAATTAAAGAGGATAGATTTAATATGAGATAGATGGACAAACTAACTGACATTTTAAGAAAAAGATCCCTTTCACAAATTTTGAGATCTATCTGAAAATTGTATTCATAATTGAGTCATGAATCAAATTATAAAGTACTGGAAAACTTCTGTCTCTATTGCTAGAGGCAGAAGTTCAAGACAAATTATCGTAACTTCCCTCTCTAAATAATTTTTCAGAGGCAGGCTGAGACCAGAAAATAGATCTAGTGCCCCCATCCCTCTCTGAAGAAAATTCCTCTTATGCTGCAGGAATTATACAGTACTTCTCTATTAATTGTCCCGTACTTTAAAGATGGGGTAAGGAAAGGCAAAGGAAACCAGTTATTCATTCTGACATCCACGAGGACAATAAGACTGCTTCCTTCAACAGCTGCAAGTGTCTCCAACAAGGACATAATTTACTGTATTCTATTTCTATCATCTCACACACAAAGTACCATCATGCAGGTATTAGGGAAGGGATACAAGGGGCTGCTAACTGCTGCCAGCACAGTCCCATCTACCCCCTCACAGGGCACAAGTGCACTGGAGCTCTGCTGTTACCTAACTTATACCACAGCTACATCTATGTTTTCAACATACACCTCCTCTTTCTGTAATAGATATAAACTCCATTAAAAATCAACCAGTACACTAAAAAACTGAAGGAATCCCTGAAGACTTCTTACGAAGGTGTGACTTTGGCACTGAACATTCAACACGCATTACACTAGCTAGCCCAGGGCTGATGAAAACTCCTGCAGGCTAGTTATTCAGCTTCTTGAACAGCTTGCTACAGAGACTCATGCTCTAGGCTGGATTCACAGCAGTGAATTCCCTGGCTTGGGAATTTCAGGCAGACTTCTGAACCACCCTGCTGCACATATTTCAAGCTCCACAAGGTAACTTGATTATATGCAGCAGGGCTGTCAGGTAAATAACAGTCTCATTCTACTAAATTCACTCTACAGCCTGCCAGTGTGCTATTTTCTAGTAACAATGCCATGTGAATGACTTCACAATTCAAGATTGTTCAGCAGGTTTTCTGAGGGAGCAGTTTTTAATATGGTGATTGTGAGTCCATATGACTTCTCACCTCTATCAGTAAGAACTGCTTCTGTAGCCAGACTTAATTTTCACTCCTTTCTTCCCTCCACCTGAAACAAACTTCACAGAGTACTTTGCCAGATCACTGTGGTGTGAACCATCTTTCTCTGCCATTTTGAATAGCACCCATGCCAGCAGGGTGCTCGTCTGGGAAGAGGACAGACAAAGCATTGGAATAAAAGTATAATTTAGGTATAGAAGGTTTGTAACTAAAAACAATATGAACTGAGTGAAAGTACCTGTGTCTCCTAATGACACTGCATCTCCTGAAATGATGAAAAGTTCATTCACATTCTAGTCACTGAAGCAAGTCTGAAATTTTTGAATGCTTTACTAGGAATTTGATTGGTCTAGATATTTACTGTAACAAACCAAATTCACGTTGTTTGCATTAATTTAACCTTTAAAATTTCATATGGAGAATGACAAATGAGATTACCTAAAAGAAAATATCCTTGTCAAGATTTTAGAGTTCACCCTACAGGGAAAAATGTTAAGACCTCATTGTTACGAGTTCACATTAAGATTATTTCCTAATTTCCTCAGGCCAGATAACAAGGTTACTTCTGGAGCAAGCTATAACACTTTCAGTAATGAACGCTATCATCTAATAGAAAAACATGATTTTTATTATCATGCAGTGACTGTTTGGATGGATTTTACATATAAGAACCTGAAGTCTGCTTGGGTTGAGTTTATCACTCTATTTGCTTTTTCTAACATTTTACGATGCAAATTTCTTAGGGTAAGACTGAGCAGAAGATGCCTAAACCATTGTCAGCTATAAGATATTCAGCCTGAATATATTGCAAATCAGATACTGCTTTTTTGCCCACCCCACCGACCTATGGGGATGAGGAGGGTGGTCTCAAGCTTTGCTGAAGTCAGGCATTGCCATTCTTTCTGGTCATTACTCCAGCCTCCCTCTGCCATGACACACTGGCTGGCTTAAATTCTCTTCAACACTCGGAGCCAGATTTTCCCTGAATAACACACGAATGGAAAAAGCCTCCAGGTATTTACTCTGTAGTTAGAGAAAATATTTGCATGTAAGTGTATTTCTACACAGAGAATAACTAATTCTCTGTTGTCTTGCTACATGTGCATGCTCTAAATCAGTTTTATCCCCACTTACATAATTCAATTTGTGAGATATAAAGCATGGACAGGCCAAACCATTTAGAAGGCTTTCTTCAGATGATTAAAACTGGTGGCACACTAACAATATTTGTCTGAATTTTATAAAGTAAGGATGTTTGATGATCTGTAGGCAGATCAATTATTTTTATTTTTCTTATTGTTTGATCTCTATGTTATTTTTAGAGGTACTATGGATTATTGCAACCATTCTGTCACTGGAGACATAGAGCAACAGTATAGGAATAACACTTCTGAATCAGTCTTTTTTCTGAAATATAAATATAGTTGTGGTCATACTGTACAATCAGCAAAGAATGAAATGATTTTTGGAGACAACAGCCTAACAACGTTTTTTTTAAAGTTCAGCAACAGGCTCAGCAGAAAGCAAATCATCACAGAAATCACTTAATGTCATCAATAATGCTGTTTCAAAGTGGGATATCATCTTCACACACACTTTTTCATCACACTGCCCAAAGCTGTCTTGCTTCTCTGTGCAAAGCACATCTACTATGTTTAATCTGAGCTACCTGCATTTTACAACTATGTTCTACAGGTGTAAATGATTTCACACAATACAAGACCCTGTACAAGTGAAGAGATGCTGAATGCATCTGCAAAAAGCATCTTTAGTGCAACCTATGTTTTCAGTAAAAAAAGGAACTTGTTGAAACCGCAAATTCTCCTGCTACACACAAGCTAATATCTATATCCTCATTCAGACAAAACCAAGCAGACGTTTTGCCTAAAGACTTGATTCCAAGAATATCTGAAGCACCTGAAAAAAACAGGAAAAGCCCAGTACTTGATGTCCCCTCATAAATGCAGGTGAAGCCATCATAGGATACTTACTTTTTCCTTTCATTTTCTAGTATCCTGAATAAATCTTTGAAGTACTGGGGAACACGGACAATCACATTTTCTGAAGGACCTATATCTTTGAGCTCAGGATAGAGTCTGGTGTCAATCACCTTCTTGATGTACCCCAGCCAGTCAAACTGCAATGACAAAGAGAAGACTGGCTAAAGCAGATTATGAAGAGAGATGATTTATTAACAAAGTGGCACCTTTGAGACTAATGGATTCAAAGCTTTACTTATTCAAAATTTAGAAACTATTGCACTTTGTCATTACATGTGTTTTCAAACCTCATTAAAGTTGTAATCGTATTTAAAAGAACATATATTGTAATTGAGTACACAAATTCCTAGTGATATTCCTTTAACACGCTGCTCTGTGCACTACATGCAATTTTAATTACATAGATCAGACATTAAAAGAATAGTTTTGCAATTATCCCCAACCAACCTGTGGAATCATGGCACTCAGCTCCGATACGTTCATTTTGTTGTACATCACCTCACTTGTTCGATTTTCATATGGGATCATGATCTGGACGAAAAAAAAAAAACCCAACCCAAAAAACCAATTAGACA
>Ga0181612_152461_pt1 | contig 16428 bp, 11 predicted proteins | sample HoacroProtozoa21_FD_119630 | JGI IMG/M metagenome (GOLD analysis project Ga0181612, IMG submission 119630) | Hoatzin crop microbial communities from Cojedes, Venezuel. Combined Assembly of Gp0051906, Gp0051904, Gp0051908
AAAAAAAAAAAAAAAAAAAAAAATATTACCACAGTTTCCCATTGTACTAGAAGACAGGGTTATTTCCTGTCCTCAAGTCAGAATATAGATCTGCAAATAGCTACAGACACAGAAGGCCAGGCCTCCTTTTGCTTAGAGCATCCTTGTAGCTAACAATTATTTAATTCTCTCCTTCACATATTTCAAGAAAATTCTACAGGTTCCGTTCTGAGAAACCTGCTGGCATCAGTGGGGAGAGCTGCCCACTCACACATGTGAGCTCTGTTTCTGGAAAGAAGGGCTCTATCTTTTTAAGATTTTATTCTGTGGGCAAGAAACAACTTACAAGTCACAACCTACAAAAAATGAAGCTAAATCACAGACTATTTTTGAAAAAAGCAGCAAGCTGGGAAGCTTGGGTGAGGAGTTTTTTTCTCAATAAAGACATCAGGATTTATGTAGGAGTAGTTTTACCAGGTATTCAGATACTATTCATCAACAATTACACATTTAACTAAAAAAAAAAAAGGAAAAGGCATGCCAATCTCTTTGTGAAAATTTACCAAAAGTTGGTTTTTTTCTTTAACTAACTTATTTGTGGTTCTATAGATAAATATATCTTGGGCTTTATGTTTATTTCATGTGTATAGATCATATTAATTGTTTGCTCGAAGTAATTCTAACAGGCTATGTAAGAGAGATGTCATTGTAAGTATAAATCAGAATCAGAACTGAGGGTTGCAAGAGGAATCATCAGCTAAAATCTGCATGTACATCATTAGAGTGTTTTGTGTGGGGAAAATGGATGGCAGAACTGCTTCCTTGCTTCTGCTGTAGGCTTGTGTGTGATGTTTGACCCAGAATACAATTTAAGTCTATGCCTGCAGGTCTAAATGTGATGTAGATGATATCCATCTATTTGAAAACAAAGTCCTTATTTTAGAGGTCTTACACCTACCATCCCCTTTTTCTTGATTCCACAAAATAGACTTAACATCCTGGACAGTCCTGTGCTGTTTCATTCTCTTAAAGTAAACAAACAAAACACTTGCTATTGATGTACAGATGGCATAGAAATCTCCTCTACGGCTTTCAAGAATACATCAAGGACAATTACTTCTAAGCCTTCATGAAAATAAGAAAAGCAACATTCATTACCTTATTTTGCTGGATAGTAATTAGAAGATTTAGAGATGCCAGCCGGGTGGTTTTAGCTGTGACATCTGGAACTCAAGCTTCTTGCTTAATTTTCCTATATGCTAATCAACTGTTTCTGAACCTCTTTGTAAATTGTGCACTTTTTCTACAGAGTAAACCTGTGCTGCCTTCTTTTTTTTTATTTTTGTCCCCGTTCCCCTCCAAACAAATAAAACAAAAGAGACATATCCATGCAGGAGAAAAAATGTTTTGTAGAGCATTTTTTTTTCTTTATGAAGTTTTGTTTTGTTTCAAGTGAGCAACATAAGCCTCACCACCTTTTCCTCCAAGCAGAAGAATGAGGACCTGCCTTCAAAAGACCAATAAGAACTTCTAACTTTGTTTGCTCTGTAAATTAAAACCAGAAATTCCCAATATTACTTCTTGCCAACGCAAATGATACTCTTCGTGCAGAATTCTCCCTTTGGAGGTGAATCAGAGAAGGCAAATATTATGAGGCAGATATTAGTCATGACTCTTAACACGCCAGTAGGAAGTGCCAATAAACTATGACGTGATGGCAGTATGAAAGTGTTCATTTGGCTGTATGGTTTCTCTCCGTTTGTGTGAGCTAAATGTGGTCAGCCACAGGGAGTCTGTAATATGTCATAATGGGGACTAGGACTGCATCACAAAACTCCAAACTACAAAACTTCCCAAGTGAGTTCCAGTCTGAGTCTACACCAGAACATCACAACAGTTCATCCACTCAGTCTTGAGTCACATTTAAATCACATCACAGTTTAGTGCTGCTTTTGTTTGTCTGTGAAATGTTGACAAGATTGCTGAGAAAGTGTTTCTTTCTCATAGATATCTACCCGTTTTTCAGACTGCTTGTCAAGATCCCCTTCCAGACCATGCCTGATTTATCCTGGCACACCTCTACACCTTCTCTCCATTGCATGTGCCTAGCCTCAAAAGCCCAGTGTGAGAGAGACCACCTGCTTTTGCTTGTTCCCATCCTGGATGGACGGACCATTCTGGGCAGCTGAGGTGCAGCAGCCATCCACAAACCAATCAGAGCTCTGTGTGCACCATCAGCACCAAATGCTTGATTGCAATGCAGCATGATCAAAGAGGTGTGACAGCTGATTACCCTGATGCTGAACTACAGCCAGTGGAGTCTATGGGGTAAATCAGTTTGAACAAACCTCAGTAAGAAGAGTCCGTCTAGGAGCAGCTTTTATCTTGCTGCTGAAACAGGTATTGAGGCTCTTTTGTTTAGCCCAGTGGATTTTGTTTGTCGGTTGCATCGGGACACCTCGCTGAAGCAGCGCTTTTGACCTTGATGTTCACACCATTCACCTCCAGCCATTGCCTGCCAGCCAGGACCATCGCCGACTGCTTCTACTAGCTGCCATCTCTGCCAGTTGTTCTTGCTCGCTCTGCCTGCTGCTTTGCACCATCAGCCAGTCTGCTGTATCCTCTTTATCTCCCATCTGTTCATTTCCACTCCTGCTGTTACCTGTTCTCCAGCCACATTTACTCCTGTAGGGTTGAAGTTCTTTGAGAAAGCATACAGTGCTACCGATCAATCCACCTGGACCCTTCCTTTTTTCCTTTTTTGTTTATTTTTTTTGTTTTAAAGGAAGGGTCAACCCCTGTTTTTAGTCCTAACATCAAGGGTGTAAGCTGCCATGTTCCTGTAGGGTGAATTACTTACCAATCTAAAACAATGGACAGGTTAGGTGCTTATGCTTTCCAGACACTTTTTCCCTAATTTTTTCCATTTAGCTGTGTTTAATAGGAATCTTGCCAAGAGTTGCAAGAATTACCCAATCCACAGGCGGATCACAGCCCCTGCCTCATGGGACTTCCCACTGAAGTTTCCAGGGAAAGACTGCTAGTGTGTCTCAAGACCTCAGGTACCTGGACTGAAAATTGGGTTTAGAAGAACAGAAAGTTACTTCTTGTCTGATAAGTAGAAGACTGGTCATACATCCCAGTGGGATGAGTGATTGGATTTTTGTTAAAGAGTATGACCACAGTTGACATACATTGATTTTGTGATAAATAGTAGCCATCAAGTACTGTTTTGTGGAATCTCTGACAGTAAAACCTTTGCTGGATTTCTGTCCTGAATTTGTGCAAATGCGCATTCCTGTATTACTGCAGCATGTTGTACTCATTCATAAGAGAGCTGTAGCTTTTGGACAGTTTCTCTGTTTTCTTGAGAGCCTTTTGAATTACAGTTATGGTCTACAAAATGCTTGTAATCCCTCCCAGCTTAGTGTGATCTCTGAATTTAATAAAACATACTCCCAGTTCCATCATTTAACTCTCTGATAAAAATAATAAATAATACCGTGCTGAACATCGGCTCTTGAGAACTTCACCCAAGTAATCCTAGTGTTTGCCAGTGATTAGATGTTGTTATCAACATCTGTAAGCCCTAGATCATCTCTCGCTAGTTTGTCTGTGAGGATATCATGTAGTAACTGTGGCTTCTTTATACACGCCATTTTTTAGCCTGTAAAATCCTTTTGTATCCAAGCATGTTGTTTCACTATTTTGGAATAAAGCCTGCAGTATTGTTTTTTCTGGACTCTGAGGATTTAGCACTGTACTTGATTCCTTTTACTTCCAAGCTGATGTTTTAGTGGATGTCACTCGTCCTGACTCATAGCTGTAGGAACAAGGGTCTCATATGGCACAATGGAGTGCTTCCACCTGTTTGTGTCTTTGATTTGTTTTTAAAATGTAGATTGTTGCTATGTTTAGAAGAGCTGTGCAGTGCATCTTAGCAATTAAGGTTGACACCACTGTATGCAAGAGCCAGAACAGGTCTTTTTAATATACCGTAAATGATCTGTGTCAGATATAATGGATGGTTATGGTGTACTTGTCAGTCGAATCCTTCTCATTTTGAGTCTAAGTGAAAACAAGAAGTAGTGAGGGAATGGTTGATTAATATATTTTTATTTCTTGTGGAGTAGCAGTTTTATTGTAAATAACTTAGCTGATTATTTTTTTCATTCACATTTTCATCTGAAACCGAAAGTATTTGTAATTTTTTCTGCTAACCTTTGTGTCTATTGATGCTTGGGATCCAAACATGCAGTGCCTGTATAGCCTGTTGTGAGCATTCCTGGTACTGGGGAAACCCTGGAAAGAAATTTTGCTTTGAAGGACATGCTGTTCTCAGTCAGTGTGCAGCTCTTACTATCTCCCTTGAAGTGCTGTAGCATTTTCCTTCATGTTTAGTCAGCTTCAATAGTTAGATATGGAACCAGTACTGCTCTTGCTTAGTTAAGGTCATCTAGTTGACATGGTATTTTAAAAGGAATATTTCTGCAGTCTGTCAAGCACAGAGACTTCAGTGCTCCGTAGCCGTCTGCAGGAAACAAGGAGGGCAGCCCCTCTCCCAGGCACCACAGCAAGCCGATGGGGCAGTTCAGAGATGCAGTGTGTTTCATAATGGCATGTTTCATAATGTGCATCATAATGGCAACAAGATTAAATTTGATCCAAATTTAATGCAAGCGTGAAGCACTGCTCTCAGGAAGCATGAGATTCACAAATACGTCATGGGGAATGACTAGCTATGTATAACAGCATCTATTTGTTTGGACCTCAAGCTGAATGGAAATCTGTTGATGTGATGCAGTTATAAAAAAGGCCAGCGTTACTATTCTTTAAAATGTGGGGAGGTAATTGTTCTATGCAAATAAATAAATGTCACTCAGTTCTTAGATGTACTGCTGTGTCTAGCTGTGAACGCTGCACTCTAAGCAGCAGTTTGTTGTGGTTTAACCCCAGCTGGCAACTAAGCACCACGCAGTTGCTTGCTCACACACCCCACTCCTCTGTGGGATGGGAAGGAGAATGGGGAAAAAAAAGTACAACTCATGGGTTGAGATAAAGAGAGTTTAATGGGAAAGCAAAGGAAGAGATCATTGTAATAATAATAACACATACAAAACAAGTGATATACAATGCAGTTGCTCACCACTAGATGAACAATACCCAGTTCCCCCCCAAGCAGCAGTCGCTGCCCTCCAGTCAACTTCCCTAGTTTGTATGCTGAAGCATGACCTCATATGGTGTGGAACATCCTCTTTGGCCAGTTTGGGTCAGCAGTCCCAGCTGTGTCTCCTCCCAGCTTTCTGTGCACCTGGCAGCATGAGAAGCTGAAAAGTCCTTGACTGCCTATCAACAGTTAAAAACATTGATATGTTATCAACATAGTTTTCATCCTGAATCCAAAACAGCACTACACCAGCTGCCAGAAAGAAAAATGACTCTATCCCAGCCAAAACCAGGACACTGTTGAAGAAAGTCTTTGGCATGGCAGCAACATTATTTGAGATCTAGAAATACATCTATGGGGAAATGTTTTATTTTAAATTTAATTTTTAAGAAGTATTTCAATGGGGAGTACAGTCAACATCTGTCTTTGCAAAAGGTATTGTTGGAAAGAGGGCAGGTTATCTTTGCAGTCTTCCCCACTGAAGATTCTAAAGATCAGATTAGAAAAAATGTTTTCAGAGATTGTCTGTAGAAGTATCCTTCATCAAAAGGTGTCTTAATATCCTTCCTATCATTTTGATTGTCATTATTTTGCAGAAAAATGCCTTTTCTTTACTTTCGTTGGGAATCCCTATATTTTAAGGTGTTTCTAAGAAGGAAATATTTCCACCCTGTACTGAAATTCTCCCTGTTTCCTGATGGCATTTTACTGAATCGGTTTTACCTGGTATTTATGTCTTTTGGCGCAGAGACTGATGAGCTGCAGCTTTAGGGGAAAGACATGAGAACATCCTTAAAACTCCACTATTTTTCTTTGCAGAATGAGCAGGATATTAGGTCAGCTAAAAATACGCTGCACTTCAGAGAGCTTTCATGGATGTTGAGGATGTGGATGTTGAGGACTTTGAACAACATGATGCTAGGGATATCTTTACCTCTGAATGAGAAGTAAAGCTATGTTTTATGTCACCTGTTTTAGTTATATTTGACAGTTGGGAATAAGGAGAACACTAAAACATAATGGGTTCAACTTGCCAAAGTATCTGTTCTCTTCCTGCTACTTGTTATTCATTATTTCTTTTCCAGTTTCTTCAAAACAGGAGAAGGGGTGACATCTGCATGGAGTCTGAGAGAAGACATAAAAAAGCCAGCTTAAATCTCACAATATTCCTGTAGAAAATTGGTGCCTGTCATAGATTACTCAATTAAAAATACTGCATAATTCACTGTGCAAATGGTTGTATTAGAACTAATCTGTGTTGCACTGTGGTTTTGAGCATTATCTCAGATGAGGGGGAAACTGGCTCAAACTAGTGCATAGTATCTCAGCTAAGGAATGAAGCTGGTTTTTCTCCAGTGCTGCTTCATAAAGCAAAATATGGTGGGCAGCAATAAATTGAGTCAAAGAGGTAAAAGGAAAAATAATCACATTCCGTACTGCATCCAAACCTTTTGATTGCTTTGTGTCTCTCTTATTCAGGGCAATAAGTTCCTTTCTGCTACAAGGCATGGAAGAAATCGAACAAAAATACCAGCTCTATCCAGATGATTAAGTTTGGGGAGGGAACAGAAGGCATTTGGTGCTCTGTTTTTCTTCCCAGAAGTAGCAGAATTCCTTCTGTATAACACAATAGTGTTGGATCCTCCATTCATTTTGTTTAGTTCTGTTGGGATGGGGCAGGAGAGGGAATGGAGGAGCCAAGGTAGCCAGGTGGATGTGGAGAAGTCAGTACTTTATTTGCCAATACTTTTGACAGCGAGCGTGTACAATTGTTTTCCTCCTTGTTTCTGATAAACTCCCAGGTTTCCCAGGCATGTGGACACATGGATAGACCAGACAAAATATATCCAGCTGATAAAACAGAAAAACATTTTCTTACAGGAATCACCATTATCATGAGATAATGGATATTAAAGATGCAGTTTTCTGGAAGTATTCCACTTAAGTCCTTGAAAAGTTCACTGCACGGAATAATGGTTTTGGTGCAAACTGGTACCAAGACTCAGAAAACTTTTTCTGTTTCTCAGTGTAGAGGATCACTACATGTAACTTGGCTTTTTTAAATACATACGTGTCATTTGTTGCAATTCAGCATAGTCATTTTGAGAATACTTCTAACACAGTGTCTTCAGTAAAGCTGAAATAGAAAGGCTTAAAGCATAAGATGCAGCTGCCAATTTACGACAGCTTGGTTCCAAAGTAATCTGAGCAAAAAGAGATAAGAAACAGTCATAGAGAGGTCTTGCTCTCTGCAGGTTGTCACCTGAGTGGTGTAATATCAGTATCATAAAAGAATCCTATTCTTGCTCTGTCTCTGCTTCAGGTCACTTATTTAAAGTGAGTCATGTGAAGATTTTAGAGTTTTCAAAGAACACTTCCCATCCAGTATTTTCTGAAGAAATGGATTAAATTGTTTCACTAAACCTTGAGACATGTTGGCGAAAAAAATCGAAGGAACCTGGCAGAGTTACAGGTAGGGGCATGGGTGCACAAATCGGAGAGGTGACAGAGAGTTTAGGAAAAAAGAAGCTAAAATCTGGTAAGAAAGGGACTGCAGAATGCCTGTTGAATGTCCTTCTCTAGACTTGAACTCATTACTCAAGTCAATAATTCTTCCTTTCTGACAAGTAGCTGTGAAACCTGTAAGTTAAGCACTTGCAAGTCAGGAATGCTAGGCATATCGTTGAACCATATAGGACTAATTTAGCACCTTTGTGCATATACATGATGAGGTATCTGGTTAATCACATGCTTAAAGAGGCTCTCCCCCTTACTGTCCACAAAACCTTTGCTAGCTCAGTGTATGAGGTGGATTTGCTTTAGGACTGTATATAGAGGGGCAACTCATAGTAAGTAAAGTAGAGGATTCAAGAGGACTGTGTTTGTGGCAAGGCTAATTGGGTTTCAGCTTTGCCTTTGCCCCATAATTCCACCATAATGCTGGGACGATCATGTAGATGTAAAAATTCTCAAGCATAACTTCTCACTCTGTGTTGCTTGTTTTCTGTGGGCTTCACATCAGGAACTACAGGGTGAGTTACTGAGGTTTGGAGTGCTGTTAGCTGTAGCTGGGGCCAGATTAATAGGAACTGTGGTCTGAAGGTGAAAAGTGCAATATAACGTGAAGTAATCTGAAAGATCAGGCATAGGCTTCTCAAATTTGGTTGTCAGCTCCAAGAGGAGCTGACACTTTTGATCATTCTTGTCTTAATCATCGTGCTTCTGTTCTCAATGTGTCAGATACGTGAACGAAAAAGTGTTCAGTCAGTTGTAAACAATGGAGGTAGACAAAAGCTTTCATTCGGCTATATACCTGCCCTTAACTTAAAAGTATGTTTACTTGACATATGCTTACATCTCTTGTATTGTAATTAAATTGGTCTACACTAGTGACAACAGAATAAAGTAATTTTAGTGATGATGGCTTCAGGAGAACAGGAATCTTGCTTGTGGGTTGTTGTTGGGGTTTTGTGGGTTGGGTTTTTTTTTTGGGGGGGGGGGTCTGAATGTGGTGTGTTTAGGCTTTTTCCCAGGGAATGTCAGAAACAAGGGAGAGAATATAATGGTATGACATAAGAGAGATCCCTGGGAAACACTGAAGGATGCTGTGGGAGGCAGAGGTCTAAGCATAGGTATTAGACTCCAAAGCCAGGGATGCATAATTTTCCAAAAGACAGTGGAAAGGCACAGAATGGGAACACATCTGATGTAAATTACTGATGCTTTTTGGGACATTGCATGGCCATGACGAACACTCTCCTCTTTGTATTGACAGTTATCTGGTTTTGGTTATTAGTGTTTTGCTCCCTGCTCTGCTAGCTCGCAGAGTGCTCATGGAGAAAAGAAACTGCACAACTAACAAAACATGTCGGTTCAGTGAAGGCACTTTATGTTTTGGTTAACTGCCTTGAACAGCTATTCTGTACCAACAGCAACGGGTGAAATAGAGCAAAGAAAGCATGGGAAAATCTTGGGTTCTCCCTCTGGTAAAACAAATGGAAATAGGTACTCATCCCTCTACCTAATTCTTTGAAAGCTCAGTATTACAGCTTCTGGGCACTGTGCTCATTTATCTTTGCAAGGATGAGCTGCATGCCAGGATTCGCGGGGTGGAGTGCTTTTTGTTGTTGACCAGTAGCAAATACCTGCAAAGAAATAATAGGCTGGTGCATTTATAATCATATATTTGATTTAGCTACACCTTGCTTATTTAAAATATTTATTAATTAATTTTCAAATACTACTTCTGACTTGCTAACTTGTTTTTAATTAAATCCTTGTTAAGTTGATTGACTTAATTGAAATAAATGCAACACCCTGATGAGAACTGGGTTATTCTGAATCTAGTTAACCTTCAAACGAAGGGTTTTTTTCTGCAGTGTAATTACAGTTGAGATTAGCTTATTATACACATAGTGAGTGACCTTTTGTCTTGTCCAAGGTAAATAAATATGCAGAGATATTTGCTGCATGAGCAGAAAGCAGGCAAGTTTTAACAGAAGATACAAACTTACTGTTTGTTTTGTCTTTTGGGGCTCTCTGGTGTTCAGACTGACATGCTATTTTTATTTGTAAAGTTCTGAAAGACATGAGTCAGGAGAGAGGCCCTCATGGCAGGTGCTATGCAGAACCTCAGAAAGAATAAATGGATTCAGCTACTAAATCAGGCTTCATTTCTGACTGTATCTCGTGTTTCCTAGGCTGCCTCTGGATGTCCTTGTGCTATGACTTGAATAAAAATGAAGCTTCGAAATTGTAGTTTCTCTCTCTTTCTCCTTCCTTCAGACTTGTCAATTCTCTTTAAAAAAGAAAGATGAAAAGCCCTAGTGATTGCTGTGTATAGGTCTCAAGTGCAGAATCATTCCTATTAAGGCTTCTCTTTGTTTTTCAAGGCCCCATTCATTGGGAATACTTCTGTTAATTGTATTGTTATATATCCTCATACTTCATTTAAATGCTGACATGGGATACAGTACTGTTGTGTTGTAATGAGCTTGATAATGACTTGAGGCATAGCATGCATGTAGAGGGAATAGCAATGAAAAATGTAATTATACTTCAATTGACAGTATGTGTGCCATAGAAACCATATAGGTAGCATCACATTCTAGCTGACATAAATAGCATCAAAATGTGAGGTGTCCTGCTGTTATATCAGGATACTCTTCCTTAGTAAGTTGTAAGTTGTGTTCCTGGACACATCACACAATGACTTTGTGTGTTGTTTTCATCAGCTTTGAAATAGGTAATAGGCATTCTTATACACTGTTGCAAAGTAACTCAATTTAAAACTTCAATGTAAATATGTCGGTACTATTTTTCCTGTCATTATGGCAATGTGATATTAAATACTGAAAGTAGAGGCCGTAGGAGTCTCCTTCACTGAGTTTTGTTAATATCAATATCATCAAGAGCTGTTTGTCATCAACATCTGAGGAAAGGACAGGCTGGTGGTCTTCCGTTTGTAACACTTATAATAAGTTTCCTTTGTTCCACAGAAAATCCTGCATTAGTATTTTATGGTCTGCAGAATAGTAACAGTGTAAATTCTATAATGCCTCTTTTCAGTATGCCTGGAGGACCTTCCTCAAAATGCAGAATAGTATCCTGCATACATGCACCACTTTCTCAAGACTAATGGGACAGTTTAAAATTAACAATGAAATTGAGGCCTCCTTTAAAGGCAACTTTTATGTTTTAAATTACGTAGCTATACCGAGCCTTTTCTTTGATAGATTGGAGGCTTACTGTATGTTCCTGTTCAGAAGAGTACGGTTTGTGCATATTTAAGGTTCAGAATACATTCATTTGTAATGGTAATGGAATACTGATTTAGGCCGTACACTGGGGAATTGAGAAGTTTTCATTCATTTGATCCAGGTGCAGACTATAGATGCAGGAAGGGAGATCAAACTGGATTCCATATAAAACATCTTTGCATGGGCTTTACTCAAATTCAGAAGCAAAAGCTGTAGGAGGTAATATTTTCCTTTTGTATTTTAACAGCATAGTAATGGTCCCACACATACTGGAATTCATTGCTATTGTCACCTGTCTCTGTTAATCAGATTTTCATGTGAGCTGATATTAAGTTGTTAAGATATCATTCGAAGTCAGATGAAAAAGATTTTAGGTGCTTATTAGCTTATGGAATGACTAAGTCCATAAGTATTAGTTTGTCTACAAGAAGGATTTAATAATATAAAAGTCAAAACTGATGATTTCACAAAGCAAGAAATGATACAGTTTTTGCTTCAGTTGTCTCAGGCAAAAATTTTCAATAATCTGACCCTGAACCTCCCCAGTGAATGATCGATGTCTTCCTCTTCCACTTATCCCATTGCCTTACAAAGATTTTTTCCAAATAAATTGCAAAGAAACATTTAAAAGGGCACAATAAAGACCTTTCTGTTGTAAAATACGCATCAGGATGTTGTAAACCTAACAGTGATCCAAGTCACTAGTTACTCGTGTCCAGTAAGATACCAGTGCAGAATTCAGAATAGAGAATAGAAATAAATACAGATCCTTAGGAACAGCAGAGAGTGCAGAGATATCTGAAGAACTGGCTGAGGACCGTGTGCTGGCCCACCTTGAGACAAACAGCTGTCATGAAAAAACTGCAGGGTCTGACTCTGAACTTGCTTACCTCGGAGATTTCTTTAGGTTCGAAAACTTCACATTGATTCCAGGTTGTACATGTTAGAGGTGTTTTATGTAAATACAACAAAGTGAGGCACCAGGAGCCCAAACACATGTGACTGGCAGGCTCTGTTGGCTCAGACATGAACATGTTAGTGAAGTTTCTCGTCTTAAGTTTAATCCTTTAAGATACTGAAGTCCTTAGTAAGAGATGACATTAGATCTTAACAAAAGTAACTGTTTTCTGTTAGCCTTTACTACAGCCCTTGCTGTGTGAATGGGTTGGAGGAAATGGCTGGTAATTGGTGTCTGTAAACCGCTCCTAGTTTCCTGACCTGATCTTCATGGTCAGGGTAAAAGTAAGATTGCCACATGGGTTGGCTACTTACATCTAGCTTATAAAGGTTGAAACATCTTGTTATTTTTACGTTATGCTCACCACAGCCACTTCTTTTCTCCTCTGAGTTTTTGAATGTGTTTTCTTGTGGTTGTTTATTTAAAGATTTTTATCTCCTTTGGTAGACGGAAAAGTTTGCGGTTGTTCAGAGGCTCTGAGTACTACTGCGTAGTGCTCAGTCACCAGTAGTGACTGAAAATTATTGTTGCTTTGCTGCTCTTGGAAAGTCTGCCTTGTGACTTGGTTGGGATTGTCACAGTCAGCTCTAGGTAACACCTGCCCCAACACTTTTGGGAGGTTTCTGTGCTACCCCTTGCCAGCATTTTTAGGGGAGGTCAGTACAGAGTGGTGCGGTAATGGAAGCTTGCGTCTGCGTTAGAGATGAGATGTGTTTCACAGCTGCTTTGAAAAAGCTCCCACTGCTTCTGGCTGGACAGTGATTTGTTCCGAGGACAAACAGAGGATCTGAGTTTCTGTGGCTGTCGTCTAATGCTGTAAATTAATATTAAGTTTGCTTTCAAAAGTCAATGATATAATTTAATAAAATACTTTTTATAATACTTTTTAATATAATAAGTATTAAGTGGTGGTAAATGATATTGTTTAAAAAAAAGGAAAAGAGACTCTTCAAATCTAAAAGGTAAAGCAGAAAAGGCAGAAACTACCATGAAATTTTACATATTTTATGCCACTCAGTTCTCAGATGAATATATATGACTACTGTTGTATCAATAGAGATATATTATTATTTTAATTCCCTTGATGTAGGCAATCAATTAAAATATTATACCTGTCAGTTTGCCCTTGGTGTCTCTAAAGGGCTCTTATTTAAGTTTTCTTGCTGCTTAATAACTTGGTTCCACTTGGTTGAAGCTTTGAAGAGATGAAATTTCTTTTCTCTGGCAAAGAATAAGATCAAAGTTAAGCTATCTTCAGGCGTTGATATTTTCTTAATTAGAGCAAGTTTTCTTCTCCTTCTTAGAAGTCCCAAGCAGAAATGAAAGTACAGCTTTTTTCCTCCATCCTCTGTTGTTGTTTCTTACCCACATGACCAGCTGCAAGTCTTATTTGTTTGCAAGGCTTTAGACCCTGTGGTTTTGGAATGTGGTCTCATCTTTTTGCTATGTAAGATCTTCTATCCGGAGCATCTGGGGAGGAGGCAGAGCCTCCTTTCTTTCCATCACAATGTGAGAAGTTGTGCTGTTGCGGTTTTCCCTCAGAAGAGGAAGTTTCTTCCATGCAGTCTTATTCAGGTGGGGAATGTTGCTGGAGAATGTTTCAATGTCTTTTTCTGTTCCATTTATTCTCACAAGATTTAACTCACTCATAATTTTTAGCCTATTAGAAATACAGTCTACATAAATTAACCTGTGATATTCCTGTTCTGTCAGAATGTTCTCTCTCTTTCTTCTTTTTTTTTTTTTAACTTTCATTTATGGTATCTGACAATATTTTTTATATCTAAGGTATGGTACCTGCCAGTTGGTAGCCACAGGCACAATGTGTATATTTGGTCTAAATTCACATCAAATTGAAAATGTTGTGACTTTGATACACTTCAAGTACTTCAGTTAAAAGAGTCAATGCACAATTTGTCTGCGGTTGTTTCTTCGATGAATGCGCTTGAAACACAGAGCAGTGATTTACCAAAGGCTGCTGTGGTCAGGCAGTGACCTTTAAAACAAAGGACAGATTCTGTCCTAGAGTTTCAGTGTGGTATTAGGCAGGTGAATTAAAATTTCTATGCCTGAAGTCTACTTCTCCAAAAGGGAAGCCAAAGTCTTCATTATTGTGTCATTTGCTGAGAAAGTGCAGTCTTAATGACTAAGACTTTCTTGTGGTCCTCCATCTTAGCTGGAGTATTTAGCACAAATAAAACTTGAATTTATAAAGTACAAATAATACCTATCATGGTCTTGTCAAACACAGACCACTAGAAATGCTACCAAATCGTGAATCTCAGTGCCTCACAATATCCACAGGATAGGGAAGAGACTATCAGGTAATACACTGTGCATGCATTTCCAGTTGTATGGATGTCTGAGTTACTTTGAGGACCCTAGGGGGAGTTCCCATTTTATTGATCTGTAGCTTGATTTATTAATTGTAGAGGTCTCTTAGTGACCTCTGTTGTGAACTTCATTTCCTACCTGTCCGTTAACACAGTGGCAGCAAGACGTCTGTTAAAAAGTTGATGATGCATTTTGCTGATGCTGGCTTGGCTCCCTTTTCTCTAGAAGTACCCAAACAATCACTTTATTGTTTTCTGGAGAAAAAAAGTCACTATTTGAACTGCATTAGTCTGCACTGAATCTGCTTCTCCCATTCAGTTTTATGATTCTTGGGGTGAGAGGTTCTTCATTGCTCAGTGCATTATCTGTTGCTGTAACACTGCATACAGAAATGAGAGGAGCTGCAACAGATCTGTGTGTCCACTATTAAAAACATCCATATATTTCTGAGGAGCCTGGAATACTTCATTTGAGTGGGACTTACCAGTGATGCCAAGGGCTTAAAACAGTAAAGATCACAACAAATTACTGTGACATTTTATCTAGACCCCATTAAGCATTCTTTTAGGTCAGCCTTTAAGCATATTTCTTTTTCATTCCAAAATATATTCATTACACATTTAAATATTAGACTGTCTCAAGATCAAGGCTGGTACATAAAGTCACAGACAAAAACGTGTTGTGGGTGAGATTTGGATATATACAGGAAAAAAATAAACTTTTCCGCTGTCTTTCTTTCCAGTGTCTGATTTACTCTGTTCTCCTTGTGATCACTCTAAGGTCCTTCTTTCTGTTAACAGAAACATGTATGTGCAAGTCCCATTAATGTCAAAAGAAATTACCTATATGCCCCTTCCCTGTGAGTAAGATACAAGCACTCTTAGATGCTGCTGCCATTGATAGCTTTTGTGAGCCAAGACCTACTTACAGGTAAAAATAAAGCACAGGAAACTGAGGAAAGTTATCATGATAATCCACTTCTCAGTGGATACTGTTAGGCAGAGGGGTGTGTGTGTCTTTGAGAGACGGAACTGAAACATCGATGTTTGGTCAAGTAAACCTAACTAGGGCATAAGTACAAAAAGGATCAATTCAGTATTGGCAGGAAAGTGGATTAGATTGGTTTTGGCTTTGGCTTGGTGAGGAAGTAAAAGGACTGCTAGCAAAACAGTCAGCAAATGCATGGATTTAAGTAATTTTCCCTCAGAAATGATAGGCAATAGCCTCAAAAGGCTCTATTATTACCAATTTCCATTAAAATTGAATAAGATTAGGATTGAAAGATCTTATTGCTTATACTGATGTTGTTTTTTGAAAAAGCATCAGCTTGAATATAGCAGTGTGAAATTCTGGACCCAGTGAATCAATGACGAATTGCTAATAGATGAAATTCAACCATTTTCTCACCCTCTTGTTTGCTCTCTGCTTTTCTGAAGTGAACATTTAAATCGCCCAGATACCTACACAGGTCACTCTTTCAAAGGAGAAACCCGTTATTCAGAGCAAAAATGTGAATAAAACTGACACTGTCTTTACTGACTTTGATATGAGCATGCTGCTTGTGTCAGAAAAGTGCCAACCATATAGATAGAGGCCTTTTTGTTTGAGAGTTTCCGAGCAGCTTAGATATGTTTTGAAACCAAAGGGAATAGCTTTTTAACTCTGCATGATCACTGTCTTTCAGTCTACAGTCTGATCTCACGGTTGCACTTCTTTCGTGATTCTGAATTATAATGAAATGAAATGAGGCCAAAATGTGATTTCTTTGTGAATCGCATGACAGTGTCTAGTGCAATATGACTGGGAAGAGAACCGAGAAAATTCTACGGTAGGGGCAGTTACCATTGATACAGGCAAGGGCTCACTGGGGTTTCGCTTTTTATTTATTTGTTCCTGGATCGTAGTTTTTTAGGGACAATTCAAATAGTTTGAGCTTCCTGAATTTTGCACTAGGAAGTAAGTTTTGAGGATCTCAAGTCATTCTTTGACTTCCTTACTATAGCTCTTACAGGTTTTTAGCCGCCTTCTGTTTGGAACGCCATGTTGGACATGCCCTCTGCTAGGTGTGTTCCCAGATGTTCTGCGCAGGGAAGGTGCTATCTTACTGTGTCTGGATTCAGAATTGTCTTCTTAGTGCCAAAATTACTATGTGGGAAAGTTAAATACAATATCTAAAAAGCTAGCCAAAAATAAAGTAGAAGTTTCTTTTTTTTTTCCTTTTTCAAGTCAAT
>Ga0181612_181152_pt1 | contig 16428 bp, 11 predicted proteins | sample HoacroProtozoa21_FD_119630 | JGI IMG/M metagenome (GOLD analysis project Ga0181612, IMG submission 119630) | Hoatzin crop microbial communities from Cojedes, Venezuel. Combined Assembly of Gp0051906, Gp0051904, Gp0051908
CAATTTCTTTACCGAAAGAGTGGTCAGGCATTGGAGCAGGCTGCCCAGGGAGATGGTTGAGTCATCATTCCTGCAGGTGTTCAAAAAACGTGTGGATGTGGCACTTCAGGATATGGTTTAGTAGGCATGGTGGTGTTGGGTTGATGGTTGGACTTGATGTTCTTAGAGGTCTTTTCCAACCTATGAATATATGACACTCTGATCTTTTGTGGAGAAATAACTTGAAGACACTAAAACTAACAGTAAATCCTTAAAGCATAGCCAAAGCATGTAGGATATCCGCCCTTCTGCAGGAGCAAGTGACAACAGAGGTACAAAGGGAACATTCAAAGATGATAATGCTATAGAAGAAATGCCACAATAAATTAATGTAGCTAGGATATGCGCAGCCACTTAGATTCAACAACCTTTGGGGATATACAAGAGGATTTATCTTAAACTGACATGCTAGGAGAAGGGGGCATCCAAAAAAAAAAAACAACTTGTCTAAGGAATAGTAACACATTATAGGACACAGAGAAGCGTCATAAATCTTAAATATAAAACTCCTGAACTGCTATACTGATTACTTAAAATATCATTTGCATCGGATGAGTGGAAGACGGTAAACATGAGCCAACAGATGCCCCATTTTTTAAAATGAGTTTTTTGGAGATCTAGAGAATCAGAGTAAGTATATCTGCACCCAACCAAATCATAGAATAATGAGCAAAGGAATCAGTATACACAGGAACAAACCTATTATAACAAAAAAGAGGCAACACAGTGCTCCTGCACGTAAGCCACGCCACTGAAACTTGTTAGAGTTCTCTGTAGGGCAAGGACAAGACAGTTTATATGCTGTACTTGAATTTTCTAAAGTTTTTCAACCAGGATTTCTTAACCAAAGGTTCATAAAATGCCATGGGAATGTCTTCTTATAGATTTATAACAGATTAAAAGGATGGGAAACTAAAGTAGGAATAAATAGTAAGGTTTCAAATGAAGCCTCTGCCCTGAGGCTTGTCCTATTTAGTATTTTCATAAATGATCTGGAAACAGGACAGCAGGGATAGCACATTTGCTACTGGTGACAAATTATTCAGGGTAGTAAAAATGCAAGCAAACTGCAAAGACTTGCATAGCAATTTCATGATACAGAATGATTAGGCAATAAAATTATAGATAAAATTCAGTGTAAATAAATGTAAAGTAACACACACGGAAAAGTAACCTTAACTATACGTATTCAGTGACTGAGTCTAAATTAGCTATTAAATTTCAGGAAAACTATCAGAGTTATAACAGATAATACCATGAAAACATCAGCTTCGTACTCAGAAGCACTTAGAAAGGCAAATAAAGCATTAGGAATTGTAACAAAGGAAGAAAGAATGAAAGAGAAAACACCATTATGCCATTTTATAACTCCATGGTGAGCCTGCTGCTGCACGAAGTCTGATTTCCCCATCCTGGAAAGCACCAAAGATCAGAGAAGGTACAGAGAACTGCAACAACAGCGATGAAAACTCTTCAGGACACAGAGATGACAACAGAGAGGAAATTCTGATATTTCAGGATTCCTATAACATGGAAATCTTAGGGTAGAGGAGAAATTCATTTTGGAAATGCGAGCATATGTTGATTCTGAAACACAATATGCTTCTTAGGACTCTTGACAGCTGTGACTGAATTTACAGTTAAACTGCTGAATTTTCATGGCTCAAACACTCTAAGGACAGCCCTGTCACTCAGTGCATCTCAGCATCCAAGGGCACTAATTACTTTAGTCTCCTTCATTCACGGCCTGCGTAGCAGCCCCAGCCCTGGCTACCCTGAACAGATGTGACCTGTTTCACTGCAGGAGCCTGAAGCTAAAAATGTCCACGACAGACTTGAACCAAGTGTCTGGAGAGCTCCAGCTTGTGTTAGGATTTCCAGGGATCTCACACTCAGGGACCTGAACAGAAAAACGTATCAAGACTCACATGCAACGTACCTGTGCAAATGTCTTTGCCTTCATCCCCATCAAGCATGCAGTCTCCCCTTGAAACTCAGACACTCATTTGTCAAACAACTGTTGTAAAAGAATTAAAGTTTGAAAATTATTTTTCTAGCAGTCTCTATACACAGTCTAAAAGATAAGCACACAGAAATGCCGTACTAGAAGAGCTCATATGTACATACAGATATGGACAGATACAGAAAAGAAATTGAAGACCAACTTCATATCCTTTTTTTTTTTTTACTATCTGAGAAGCATGTTTAAAGTAGGTCATTGTGCTACCTTGCTTAAGGTCAGAAAAAACACCTGCAGTATTGCTGGCCAGCCTTCCAGAGTCAATGAATGTGATGATAGCCAACTTCCCAGCTACCAATATTCTATTTCTCAAATGTCTCTCCGAGGCAATTCAGAAGAAACTTTTAGTCACATAAACTCAAAGAAAAACAAAACCATTCTGTTCTACAGCAAAGTTTATAGCAATAATGTGATTAACGAGGCACCTCAGTCTGGCAGGTAAAGACAGAATGGGTTCTAATGGCTAGAGATTGACACTCGGCAAAATCAGAACAGAAGCATTTTTCACAGTGAGATTAGGTAAGCTTGGGTGAAGATCACGAAAGGATATTTAATATCTTTATATTCCCACTTCCTAGAAGATATGTTCTACTGCAAACAGAAGCTATTACTGTAACCTATGGCACTAAGGAGGTCAGGCTGGATAATCAGAGTCCTTCTCTTCTGCTTTTATAATCTGTGAAGCTGCAAACATTAGTCACAGAAAGCATCTAATAGTGTTTAAACTAGTTCATTGAAAAAAAATTCTCCTATAGCAGATAGGAATTCCCATGGCTAATACACCAGAACATGGCTCCAAAGGCTTATAGACTTTACATGATTGTTCTTGTATTTTTTAAAATATATGAAATTCATGACCGCAACCAGTAACTTAACAAGCAAGACCACAAAGACAGAGAAAACTATAATCTTCATTTTTAAAAGTTTATGATTAATACATTTCAGCTGTGAATTTTCTCATCTTCCTTACAAACATTTACTTCATTACTAATCGTTTGACCTACATTAATGTGTGTTTCCTCTTTTTCTTAGAAGGAATAGAATATATTGGTTCTTGATTTACTTACTATGTCCCATTTCTTTCCCTCACATCTGCCTGTATCATACCCACAACTCTTCACGTCTTTTGAAAACAATGTCAGTTCTGATCTTCTCACCACTTTTGTTACTCAAAAGAAATCAAAACAACAGTAAGAACTGTTATTAGCAAGCAGCCACAGTAGTAATAGCACATGACTTACTGGACGGAGATGTATTGGCTTGAAAAATTCTAGGCAAAATTTCATTCAGTATCAGCTGACAGCTGTCCTATCTCAGTTATACTTCAGAGTTTTAATAAATCTCAGATTATAACAGGAAATTCAGCTGAAACCATGAAGTTTGCCACATTTTGATCAAAGCCGTTATATGTCTCATGATTTCTGACCCCAAATAGCCTTGGCTTCCTCAAATTGTCTTAAACTCCTCCTTTTATTTCTACCCTGTTTTACTGAACTGAAATAAACCAGCCCCAAATTTCACAGATTTCATTAATTTTCCCCACAGCTTTAATAAAAACAGCGGCCAAAACTGAAGTCCAAACTAACACACCTCTTCAGATTGACCCCTAACCCACAACATGGTGTGCCATCAGTCTGAAAACCTAGGATTTCTACTTGGTAAACAAATTACTGCACTTCAAACTCCAGCCCATTTGAAGGCAGTGGGAATGCTGCCACGGGCTCAGTTTGGACCAGAATTTCATCTTTTCACTGGAAGTTTTATATTCGTTACAACAAAAAAGCATTTTTCATTATTTACATTTTTTTAAATCCCTGTGTATACATATTTAATACATCCTATTAAACATTTTATAAATGCAAACTCAAAGGAACAACTTTATCGTGAGTATAGTAAACCATCCTTTCATTTCAACATGTTACAGTCACCAGAGGAACAGAGAAGCCCCAAAAGCAAGGCTGCGCTTCCTCTCACTTCATTTGATTCAATCAGAGGCTTTCCATTGAATTTGGTGCAGTGGGGTCAGACTCTGCTCATTCAATTATAAGTATACGTAATATATTTGAGAACAATACATACAGGCACACAGAACATGAATAACCTGCCCCCTGTTCATGGGAATGACATCTCTCAAGTGAGCCACACACATGAAATAGAACTACTCAGTTCCCTTATTATATCTCGATTTACAGAAATAATCTAAAGTTTCATGGATTAATGACTATAGATCCATCAATGACAAACTGATTAGCTACCTCATTAACATTAATGCACCACCTATCTGGAATAAGTAGAAAACTAATCTTTACTAACAAGACTTTTTCTTCTCTTTAGTATTTTGGTAACTGTAATGACTCAGCTGGTTTTGTTGCTGTTGATTGGCAAAATTTCATTGAGTCCTCAGATATGCTAGCCATTTATATGAGCATAAATTTAGACAAGCGGATATTCTTTTATGTTTCCTGAAAGAAAGGATAAAGAGACTTGTAGAAGAGTCTAGACAAACATGCAAAGTAAACAGGCCAGGATTATAGGAGATATGTGACAACTTGAGATATGTCATCTATGTATCTAAAAATATTAGGAGCATGACAAGTAATTGAAAGATGCATCATCAACGACGATTTCTTAAGCAACTGACACAAATGGGTGTAGATGCGTGGTCATGGGGGTTGACAGATTTCATTGAGCCCATCACATGTGCCTTGCCTATCTGCAAGTGCTGTATTTGAGTAAACTTTCTGCTGTGCCAGCAGTAATCCAGGCATATAATTACAACATCTCTGAGAAAACTCATCCAAGGAAGAAATAAGCTTGCTTTAAAAAAAAATTCCTTCATATTGCCCTGGCTCATAAATCTATGGTGCACTTAATTAAATTCAATAGGCAATTGTAGGGAGAGATAAACAAATTAAAGAACCTCTACTAAATGACAGAGAAAATTCCAAATAAACATAATCCATTTTGCATTTTAATTCCAATATTGCTTGTCCTTGTCAGGGCTGATACCTGCCTTATTCATCCTTTTTCTTCTTCAAAACAGTTCTCACATAATAATATTAAGGAAATGTACTACAAAATACATGATTTTTTTTTAAATTCGGTAACCCACCACATCCTCCATGGACACATAGAAGAAGGCTGGAAAAAACAATCACAATTTTTTATTATGCCAAGGATCTTTTCTTTAATGATTCTCGTCCTAACCCCTCTGGAGAACAGCAATTAGCATGCTGCTTCTCCAGATCCATCAACAATGGCCAGCAGAAAGCTGTAAATATGCCACGCATGTGTTAGATTTATTATGGTATCTTCTAGTCTGACAGATTTACACATTGTCTTTTTTCCTGTAAAGGGGAGAACTGCTGCACGAAATAAAGAAAACAATTTGCAAGCAGCAGTCCTCAGCTATGTGTAAAAGCCTATCTGAATCTACTCAGATTCTCACCTTGAAATCCCCATTTCCTACACTCAGCCTCTCTCTCACCACCTCTAGAGAAGACCACTTCTTGCTGTTACTGTTGTGTCTCACCATACATGTTCATCAATTTCCAGAATCCTGTTGAACATATGATCAGGGAATGGAAACCAGTTAAGGCACAGGTTCTGAATTCTGCTCAGGAGAGATCTTTTCCATCCAGGTGTCATGGAAAGTTTTCTCTATGCAGACTGAACCACCCCTCAAGTCTCTCAAGCTTGAGAAACAGCAGACACTTCCTACCTCCCCTTTTCTCATGCCCACATTCTTCTTCACAGATTGTTCTCCCAAGCACCAAAAAGCCAAGCTTTCTGTCACTCCTGTCCCTGTCCCACTGCTGAGTACTGCGCAGGGAGGGGGATTTCTGTCACCGGCAGCCAGGAAGCGTTACCCAGGGCCATGCCAATTTACTGCAGCTGCTGGGGAAAGGCTGGAGGTGGGCAGAGAGAGTTAGCAACAAATGACAGAAAACATTTGTCTTCAACAACTGAAAAAGCAAAGGCAAAAAAATCTAGAGAAGCTGACAGGTGGTAAATCATGAAATGTTTCATATGGATTTTTTTAAAAGATATAGGAAATCACCATGTGGTGCTCCCACGCACAGCTTTATAATATATGTGTGTCTGTCGATGAAACAGGGAGCAAGGCAGATATGTGCGCTGCAGAAATGTTCTGTGAATGCTTTATCAGCTCCTTGTCATTGGGTTTGTTTCACTCCACCCACTAAACCTGGAATAGCATCCCAGTTTTTCTAAGTCTGGCATCTTCTTTCCTCTTCTCTCTCCTCTTTTCAGCTCACAGTCAACAACTTGCTTCATTTCTCAGCTCTTTGCTCTTCTCCTCCCTGGGCCTCTGCCTCCTCTGTAGACCCATGGTAGTTTAAGACCAATTAAACCCTGCACCAAGTAATTCTTTCATATCGCTTTTCACCCTTTTTTTCATTATCTTCCTAGTTTGTCTAAATTATGCACAAATTAAGACTACTTCCTTGATGACTCTGACACAACATATCTGAAAAAGAAAAGGTATGAAAGCTTACAAACAATAATTGTGCTGAATAAGGGCATGGCCTGCAACGTTTAAGGGGAAAGTCTATTTCTTCTTTAGACTGTATATTTTCCAAGGTCTATAAAACTCTTAAAAGTAGGGCTACAATTTCCATTGCTTGGCTCTATATTTTGAACCTGCTGGACAGATCATTTCAGAGTCTCCAAATGTAAAAATGCAGCTTCCGGACACGCATTATGAACAGTAAATTTGTATGGATACGGAAAAGGATGGGGTTTTTTTCTTACGAGATCAAAAGAGAAAGCAATTTAGGGAGGGAAACAGTTATTCAGCCTTAAACAAATAATAAATGTTGGTGATATTTTGAGCATATTAAATTTTTGAGCCTCATCCCAGAGCCAGACAGTCATTTCCAAGTAAATTCCAAATGCAATTTTTATTTTTCATCCTTTTTCTACAAACATGGAATTAAAATATAAGGAAAAAGCAATACAAGTATTGCTTTGTATATTAAGAATATATTAAGGATTTATGTATTTAGGATATAATATTAGGAATAAAAAAATTATTAATGGCCATGGAAAAAAAAAATAATAGCATTTCGGGTGGTGTTGGCTCAGCTAAGTTACCAGAGGTACTATGTATATCTTGAGCAATACCTTGAATTTTATTCTTTCTGCATCACAAAGAGTTAATCTAGATCCTGGAGTGTTAATATGAAACTAGGCTGTGTTATTCAGCCGACAAGATGCTGCATTGTCAACCACCTATAACTTTTGCGTGATCAGCTGAGCTACTGAAATTGCTCCTAGCCAGGATGCTGTGGTCGTTTTTAAGCTACTTCATGGTGAACAGGCATTTCACATGCTTAGATGTCAGCACAGTTGGTTTTTCACCTAATAGGACCTCAGGCTCTGCTATTAGAAGGATCCTGGTGACTGTGAGATGCAAGGCTCAAATGTCAGACATATAATATTTATTAGAGGCAGCAGAAGAAAAGGTTGCAGCCACCCTATGTAAAATGACTTCTGAACTGAATGGAAAGCACCACAGTTCCCAGTGGTACAAGAGTCAGCAGTTACATACTGTAAAATTATGAATAAAATCCGCAAAAATGTAAGAAAGCCTTCCATTTTCTCCAGCCAGAACCTAAGGCTGTGGCTGAGTGAAACTCCAAAGATCCAAAGAGAATGAATGACTCCAGGCTGTTGTCCGAGGATCCAAACAATGCAGCATGCAGTACAGCAAAACATCTGTAAGAGCATGCACTGAGATGCTGCCTGCTTCCCAAACCAGGAATATCAGATCTACAGTCTCTTTCATTGTATTCTGCACGAAAGGAAAACTGTAAGGTAGGGAAATCACAATCGCAAGTGAAAGGTAAATGGCAATACAGAGTTATTTTGTTCTCCTAAACAAGCTACGTAACCCTCGTGAGAGGCCTATTGCAGTAACACAACTGGATTATGGCTGTGCAAAATGACCCAGTACTACACAGCTGTTACAGGTTCTTGAGGAGCATTTTGAAATCTTGAATATGCTTGTGAGAAAGTGTATTTTGATTGTTCCTAAAGAAGGTCAATCAGTGTCTGAATTAACATTCACAGAAATCTTGCAAATATTTTATCACAAGATATCCAGACCCATAAATTGGATCCATTCTTCTCTTGTTTCCCATCCAGAGTCAAAATCTACATTTGGGGTAGTGGTGTCTGATTCAGATCTTCCTAAGTCCAAATTTCACCCTGAAATATCAGAGGGATAAAATTTAAAATTCCGGCTCGATCCACCCCTGTTAGCTACCAATCCTTATCATTCAGTGGAAAATTACTTTGAATCCTGCAGCCCTCTGCCTTCTGTTCCTTAGAATAATTCCTTCCACATGATATTTGCTGAATGTGTGAAAAACAAATTTATCATCTAAATACATGTATTTCCAATGGTCTCAAAGAACAATGATTCAAACAGTGATTCAAATTTTCAGCAGCAGTAATGCTACAGAGATTGGGGAAAAAACCCTCTAGAATTCTGCTTAAAGAAGAAATATGTGGAACAATAACTAAATGCAAACCATCCTTCCCACGTAAAGCATGCAGAAAACTATTAGCGATGGAAAGAAATCTGCAGTGCATTTAGACAGCTTAATTTGTGAAGCCTGCCAGAATAATTAAAAGAAATCCTGTGAACTTTTCAACCCAAGTAGAATCTTTTCCTTTAATGAGTTAAAGGAATGACAAATGTCTCGATGAATGTGAATTTTAAGTCCCCAGGCATGATAACCTATTAAGAATCTTGCCCACACACAGTCTCTCACATGCGCCAGTACTGTCGAGCCCTTGCTCAAAGCAGGGACCCTCTTCTTCTGTATGTTATCAAATTCTAAGTGTCACACTGCCATCACCATGGTAACCGATGGACCACCAAAATTTCAGAGAGCAAAGAAACTGCATACTCCTACTTGCCTCATTATGCACTGAGAAAGATAATTTTTTCTTCCTACATTATGACGGTATTGTGAGAAAGCTGATGTGAAACATGGCCACTGCAATGTCCAAATGCTAAATAAATTCAAGACAACAACTGAGATCAGTCATCCCTCGTGGCAAGTGCTGCACTAGTTGACAGTGGAGGTAGCGTAATACCTGGGAATGCTGTAGCTGGGGCTGGGAGACCAATAGCTTCTGAGAGTATTTTTAGCTACATTTGGTGACTTGAACCGAGAGTCCAGAACAATCAGGAGACGACGCCGACTGATGAGGCTATAGCACAGGTTACTCACTGGAGCTGTGCCATTCATATAAGTTCTTCCTTTGGCCCTGCATAGCTGCAGAGAGCATCTTTCAGGACGCAGTACAACATACATACCAGAACTGCAGCTGGCAGCTGAGGAGGAAATGTAAGGTGAAGTTACCATATGCGTACTGCAGCGAAAGGCTTTTCCTCTAAAGAGTCACCATTTATGCAAAATATGATAAAAGATAATATAATGCTCATGAATGCTCTCAAGACAGCTGCCACTTGTCGGTCTTTGCCACCTCTCCGTAAGGAGGGATCAGACCTTTACATCAGTACACTCCTGAGGACTTAGTAACACATCAGGGTTCACTATACCAACAAGCATGCACACATTCGCCTGCTGTCCACAGCTAACAGGAGATATTCGCCAGGTAACCTGCCCTGCCAAGATATAGCTGCATCCCAGCCTGAAGACCAGCAATATTGCCAGAGTGTAGCAAATAGAGTAAAGTTCTTATCTACAGCTCTGAATCCATTTATATTCTCACTTGCACATGACTTATGTTGGTTTCAGTGGGTGGCAATTCTACTTCTCTGACAGTATTTTATAATAAGAGATCTATCCAAAGTAAAGAGGGAATTACATTCCGATTCCAACAGTGCACTCAGGATGGAAACAGACTTCCAGCTGAAGACATTCTTGTAGATGTATTTTATTGGTTTGATAGAGCATCAGCAGTAAAAAATGAATATCTGGAATTTATCAATTAACTGATATCAGCCTAAGACAAATCTTCAGCACCTCCTGACAGGCTGCAGCAGCTGCCTCCACCTGCAGTGCTGTTGGATGCACTCTGCTAGCTACGCACTGGCTCTTTTCAAGCAATTTTCATTTTTGTGAATGTAAATATTTTTATTCTCAATTCTTATACGCAAAGGCTTTTAAGTGAGCAAGAGAAAAAACATGCCAAGATGTACTTGCATTATACTTCTGGTTTTATGGCTTTTCTTTGTAATGCCAAAGTGCCATTCATTTATTTGGTTTGACCCAATTAAGCATTACCGGAACACCTACTTCACTAAAGTTCACTGCTGCCAGCCACTGCTGCAAATGACAAACACAAGGACTTGCAGGGTTACTGCTGCACATTGAAATGTAATCAAAGGCTGAAACATAACAACATAACATGAAAAATACAGCTGTTCTCCAAAGAGAACTTACTATTGGTGAGGACTTACATTACATTCCTCTAAACGCAAGCACAATATATGTACTGGAGTTATTGTAAAAGGTAATGAGCTAAGTTACATAGGAAAGATCAGTCCTTATACAATGAGGATACAGTACTAACGTGCTGTTTACAAGCCTTAGAAAAGGCATCTTAAATATTGACAGTCTAGTAGAAATTGGCAGAAAAAATGAAACGTGTCACACCAGGACCTAACACAATATGCTTACAGCCAAAGCCTGATCATCAGCATCAACGAATGTCTAAGGGCACCAGTGAGAAAACTTTGCTGCTTTGCAGTTCGGAACCCATACTTGAAAAGCCACTGTCCCTTTCCGAGCTCCTTTCCACCATTTCTTGCTAGCAGACTGGCAAATGGAAAAGACATCGATGTCACTTAAACATGTTTCTGCGTAATTCACAGGTGCCATAAGGTTTGTGCCCAACAAACAAATGCACCTGCATTTACCTGCAGTTGTAAAACTGAAGCCTCCATACAGTAAACTGCTTGCTTTTGCAAAAAATATAGCTCCTGTACGTATCCTGTCCTGTGCCAGCCCATGCAAAGCTCCACACTCCTCCTAAATTTAGTTCTGTCCCTTTACTCTTAGCTCCAAGGACTGTACCAGAAGTGAATATCCTTGGTAACATGAGACACAGTGACTTCTTCACCACTGAACATGCTGAACAGCACTAAAAAAAAAAAAGAAATTTAGCTTGAAATAAACCAACTGCAAGACAATCAGTCTGAAAAGCAGCAAGATATACTTCAGCCTTAGCTACACTTGTGCTGGATATAAGCACAAATATTGCTTCTTAACGGCAACAGAAAACTTCCTGCTACGTGAGCAGGGTGGTGGTAATGGGAGGATGGGCTGTCGAGCTGGAGCACTGCCCCTTGTACCTCACCTCTCTGTTTGGCCAGTGTGAAGAGTACAGTCAAAAGATAAGGAGCACCCCAGAGCCCGGGATGGCAGAGCCAGTGTGCGAGAGGTGTGGGTGTGCCACAAAGAACTGCATCTGCTAATACAGCAGCTACGGTTCTGGATCAACTTTCTTGTTTAAACATACATTCATAGTCAGTCACCCACAGCAGTAAAAAAGTTATCCTCAAAGGAATGAGATGGATACATTGCACCATTGCAGCAGAAACATGTTATTAAGAAGAAGAGTTTTCTATTCTTTCCCTTTAGAACACTTAATATTAAACTGTTTAAGTAAAACTTGGGCTCCTATCTTCTGCTTCATTTGAAATTCTTTGTAGGAGGCATGAATCACACAAGATATGACAACCACCATATCTGGAGGAGTAGCTCTTGGCTTTCCAATTCTCGGAACAGAAAGCAATGATAAGAATATTGGCAAAGGCTACAAGCAGGCTTTTGGGACTGTGACTATCTAAACTTGAAATGGGATTAGTCCCTGCCTAGTCTGTTCTCCTCTCCTTTGTGTATGTGTGGATTCATCACTTCTGAGACTGTCCCCATTATCCAGCTGCTCCTGTTATTGATGACAGAGTGGAATTCAGTCGAGAGGAATGTCTCAGAAGCCCTTCACAAATCAGTGGGGCTCTCCCAGGGGATACAACAGCATTATTGTTACAAAGCACCAGGGATGGGCTCAGTGCTTTCCTTTCCCCAAAGGACTTAGTCATACAGGATTGCAGATAAGGAGAGCACTGAGCCAGCTTAGAACTGCCGAGTATGCTGCTCTGCTAATTGTGATTCAATGAAGATGAAATAGATGCTATCTGTTGGTCAACAGCAATGCTGTGGCCAACAGACACAAGCATATATTGTGCATACGACCCGACAGGTCACCTTTCTTTCCAAAGAGTCCTCAGACACTCATGCCGGCTGCTGTTTCTTTCACTGGTCCTGGTTTTTGCTGCTTTTCAAAGCAGCTCTAGAGAGTGCTGACATGAGCCACTGCTCTTGGGCAGCAGCGAGAGCAACCAAAAGCCCTAGAGAAGGCCCACCACCCAGAGTAGCTGCACTTCTGGGATCCCAAGGAAGGATCCTGCCAGGATGTGGTCAGGTCAGGTGGCCCGTGCAAACGTGTGGCCTTGCACGGGGATTGGAGGGGAGGCTTCCTGGCAAAATGATGCATTGCTGGACATACAGGAGAAACTTCTGGTTAGTTTGGAGGATTTTTAATATTAACATCTAGGGAATTTTATTTCTGAGCCAAGTTTGGTCGGACTATGTTTTTATAGCTTTTCCTTGTAATGTCAAAGTACTGTACATTTATTTAGTTTGACCTAATTAAGAAATTACTGGGGTCACTCTAATTTTGAGCTAGTAAGAGACTGCAAAGAGAGATTCCTGCATCTCTGAAAACTTCTTAATCTTATATGGGATGCTGTCACCAAAGCAAAATTAGAATCTCTGAACAGTATTCTGCATTTTTCCACCTTTACATCTCTTCATACTGGCATTTACAGTAGGAAATGTGCAATGATATTATACTCCTGTCGTCAGCTGATAATGAACAATCCACTAGATAGATACACAGCTGTCACTTTGCTTCTAGGATCTGTGGCATATATTGAAAGGACATTACAGGGTTTCAGAATTGCGAGTTTGATATATGTAAATGTTTTTAAAGTTTTACTGACAATGGAAATTCATTCTGTGGGCTATACATCACTCGACTGATGTCAGAGAACATGATATTAACTTTCAGTCATTTTGGCATGCTGTTCTTCTCGTGATGTAGCAAAGAACGTGGTAAGCATTCAAGCAGCTTCTAGTTTCATTTGTGACAGGTCCTTTGACACATCAGCAAACTGAGCACATCCCAGTTAAAAATAGTGTATGGAAGTTCACTTCCCAGTTACTTTGGTGACGTACAGGAATACAAATAGCAGGTTTCCTGATTCTGCTCTGGAAAAGATGTATCAATAAATTTCAACAGAAGCAATTTTTGGGAAAAAACTCAAAATCACATATCCACAATCTACTATAAGATTTGTAACAAATGTGAGTCCTCACTTATTAAACTTTATATCACAGCATATCTTGGTATTCTTCTCTGGCATAATGCTGTCAGCTGTGCAGATTTGAATGACCATCTTCAAGTGGCAGTTACATCAAAATTCACTAATTTCATCACCAAAAATAAAAGTCAGTAATTTCAGTCAGTCTTTGCATTGTTCAAAATCACACTGACCAATTACATGGCAGTGCTTTGTCTAGTGCTGATTATAACTTCAGCCTCCATTATGCAAAGTGGATCATACAAAAGTCATCAGTCACAGACTTTCCTGCTCCCTAAACTTCTCCTGAAGAGTGTTAAGCAATTACCCTCCTATCACACTCGCATTGTCTGACAGTAAAGCACAACTTTCAGCAGGAAAAAATGATAAAAACATCCTTGCCTGGACCAGATTCACAGCTCTTGATAAATCCCCATGAAAACTACATGACTGTAAATCAGAAGTGGAGCTGCTCTTTCCAGCTCCCACAGTGCTGTAGGACAACAGCATACCGCACTCCACGGCTCGGGGTCGAGCAGTGTGAATAAGAAACTTTCCTCAAGTACCATCAACCTCATGGGAAGAGCTTTAGACACTGAGATGCACAATGAAAACAGCTGAGTCTTACACCAAGAGTTGCACTTACAAAATCCTAACATAAAATTGAAAGAAGCTTTAGTAGGACAGGGATGTGTTACGTGTACTTTAAAATCACTGTTCAGGAAACCATGCCCAGTGCAAGAGCCCGAGTTTCAGTGAGATCTTTGGCAACAATTCAGTACATTTGAGCTAGGACCTAAATCCATTAGCGGTCTAGTTTCACATACACTTAGATTTTAGGCTGTAAATGTCACACAGCTCATGCAGTCATTAGTCATCCTCATGCACAATACATACATACAGAGGCAAAATGAATGTGGTTGCTGACTTACAGCAAAGAGCTCTTATGAACACCTATCTTGAACATTAATATTGATAAAAATAACATTAATAACATGGGATAGCAGAGTAAATTGGTTTCAATATCTATAGAAACCTCTCAAACTTTTTTCCTGCAGCTGGGGTGGAACCTCTGCTAATATTTGTATAAATTCAGTTGTGGTTTTTTTTTAAGTCTTGGTGATTTTTCTTTCCTCTGTACCTGAAGAGTCCAGATAAACAGGGACTGAATGCTGAAATGCTTTGAGAAAAGCAATTGACATAAGATTTCCAGCCCCAGCCTGAAGAATGAAAAGGGATGGAGTGCCAGATTAGCCACCAGAGGCTAATTCCCTGCCTGCATACACGAATGCAGCTCCACTGGGAAGAGAATTTACCCTTCAGTCCTGTGACTGCTGATCCAAACTGAATCCTTTCTCCTATGGTTTACTGCGGAAATGACCTAGCAGTACCTTGCTGTTGCAAGTGCACAGCTAAACGTGAGCTAACAGACCACACTAGAAACCTTCACATTCCAGTTTATCTTCACAGCCAAAGCCACACTGTTAGCTACTACCTCTGTCTGCCATATCATGTCCTCTCCCACAGTCCTTGCATATTAGCTGCCCTTTAAATGACTCATCCACTTCTCCATCTGGAAAGAACATCTCCTCCTTTATATTCTTTTGAGGAGGTCTAATAAACTGCCTGAGTCATCACCATTTTTCACATGGTCTGGTCTGAATGTTTCAATACTCCAATTTAGACAATATCCACTTGGAGGAGTTCTTTGCTCAGCAGCAGGAAAGAAAATACTTGACTCCCTAATGACAACTCCGAAAACATCCCAGCTACTAAAGGGTAATGAGACATGGCCCTGATTGATTGCCTAATAACCTTTATCTAGATACTAATGAATGTAATAAATTGTGGGATTTATAGGTAGCCCCTGCTCAGAGACCATCTTTTAAAGTACCTACTTAGAGAACACTAAGTTGTGACATGACTTCCAGCTTCAGTTTCACTGGAGAAAAAAAAGCCTGTGTAATATGTAGACTTGAACTGACAATCAATCAGCTGAGACCGTAAAGGGAAACAGTCTAGCGGAATAAATTAGCATTAAGTAAAGTCTGAGTATTATTGGAAAAAAAACCCCCTGTATTTAAAAGTTCAGGCATACCTTGGAGGTCACAAGGGCCAGCCTGAAAAGGCCATTATGGTTATTTATTACAATATTTGATAATTAATTAGTATCTTGAAATCAAGTCCCAGGCAGAAAATCTTTCTAGCATGTCAGAATTGATTGTAACATTTGCAAAAAATTTCAAGGCAACTTGGGATACTAAATCCCAGCTCTAAAAATCACAATTTCTTCAATCCAGATTTCCAAAGGTATTTACATATCTAACTCTCCTGTAAATCAATGTTCTGACTACAAGACTTTATATCTGAAGTGCTTTCGATATCACTTAGACTTCTCAAATTTCGAAAGCAGGACTTTCAGGCTCACTAATTTATGTTTGCCATTTAAACTCTTACCCCTTACACTTTTGTTCTAAAAGAAGAAAAATTAACAAGAGATCTGGGATAAAAGCAGGGCAACCTATACAAGAGCTTCTATTTGGATTGCCAGTTCTCATATTTGAGGGCAGAAACCTAGTCCTTACCATTTTTTGTGTTACTTGGCATCTCCAGGTCTATTTTATTCCTCCATTTCTTTGGGACAGGAACTTGTGGCCAGTTTTTAAGGGGCTTTTCTAGCTAGAAGACTCCTCCTACATACAGCCTGATCTATGCATTTCTCCAGGTAATAGAGTCAAATCTCAGTGTCATATTGCAGCTGATCATCACACACGTGCCAGGAACATACATTGTGTTCTGGCCCTTTCCCCTCCAGCTCAAGGACACTGGTCATGCCAGAGGAGCACCTGGCAGCTCCCTCAGGCAATGGGCTCTGCTCCAGTCTCATTAAGAAAGCCAGTGGGTAGGATGAATCCAGCAGGATAAAATGGGGTCTAAAATG
>Ga0181612_109863_pt1 | contig 16427 bp, 11 predicted proteins | sample HoacroProtozoa21_FD_119630 | JGI IMG/M metagenome (GOLD analysis project Ga0181612, IMG submission 119630) | Hoatzin crop microbial communities from Cojedes, Venezuel. Combined Assembly of Gp0051906, Gp0051904, Gp0051908
ACAACGATCATGTGACATGCACTATACTAGACCACACATAATAATCCTGCCAATCATAGACACTACCATGACTATTTTTTTTTTTTTTTTTTTTTTTTAAAGACAAGGTAGTGTCTCCAGGGCTTAGGACAATGGCTTAAGACTTGTGGATTTTGTGTCGACGTGTGATCGCCATCTCCCTTGTCATCCCTGCGATAAGAGATGGAAAAGCCAAATCTCTGAAAATTTCTGTTTCAAATCTGCAGAAGATCCTCAATACCAGGTAGCTCTCTTTTTATAAGGTTTTATGTAGATTTTACTATAACTCTGTTCCTCTTCCCCTGAAAAGTTTTGGGATAACAGAATCTTAACCTTGTGCTAAATTGGGTCCTGCCTCATTCAGTTCACAAGATGGCCATCTGAGAGTGAATCAGGATTATGTATCAAGAGACTGATGTTTGTACAAGTCCTGGATATTTGTCAACCACTTTAGAAGGTCTGAAGTCAAGGTTGCAGGAAGATGCTTAAAAAGGAGGGATTATTTAATGAGTAGTGCAGTTAAACTGTACTCCAGTAAACCACTAGTGTTGTCCCCCAACACTCCTGCTTAACACGAGCCAGTTACAGAAAACCAGTTTGTCACAGGTCACCTACTAAGAAGTATTCACGGTTTTCTACCAAGATACTTGGGAATGCTTTCGCGTAAATTTTCTAACCAAAATACTGGAAGTAGGGTTTGGATGTAAGAAGCATCCTGTATGCTAAATAGCCTAAAGATTCATGCCTTAAATCAGCTGCCCAAACTTAGCAGATCCTTGGCTATGGTCTCTTGGGCCTATAAAAAGGGATATTAACAGCAACCAGTCTCAGCTAGGAGTTAAATTCATGAATGTTTGCAGAACATCCACATTCTGTGTTGAGGCCTTCCTAGTAAAGTCCCTCAACAAATTAGTAGTTTTGCATTCAGTAAAAGGATCAAGGAGGTGGGGATGTGAAGACAATATTAAATAAAATATTCACTGAGCATATCTGAGGTCTTGGACAGAGAAAAAAATATCACTATCTTTAATTACACTATTGCACATATAACAAACATGTGCAAAGGTGGTGAATTAAGGTCACATATGTAAAATTAATTCCAGCACTTCCCATTTTCAACATATTTAACTATGCAACCTTAAGATTCTTTTAGTGTAGGATTTTGGGATGCAGTACAGTATATATTTGTAAGACAGCCAAAAACAGCTGCATGAATAAATGCAAAACCCTTGCATATCACAAATTTACCTAAATTTGTCTTTTTATCTAGATCAGGGAAGACAACAAGGATGGAAGTGCTTATTTTGGGGGTTGGGGATTCGTTTGTTTGCAGTAATTTAGATATCAGTGTCAGAGTGTGTCAAATTGCTCTCTTCTCTAATTTCCACTAAAAATTCATCACACAGATAAAACACCTTCCGAACACTATGAAAGGGTTCCATGAGCATGAGAAGTGACTGGATTGACTGAATTACCCTCCAAGCTTTTAAGGGAGATATAGCTCTGTGTGAAATTCACTGGGTGAAAAGGAGGAAGACTAAAGGGTAAAAAAGAAAAAAATATCAAAAGACTTCTTCCGAATGGTTAGAGGAAAAGACAAGGAACTGGGACTCAAGAGGCATCCCATTAACAGTGGAAGCACAAGCAAAAATTATCCTGATGATTTTATTCTGGCTGTCACTTCTTGAAAGATTCCAGCTTGTAGATTGTATGAGACATTTTGTCCTTGCAGACTTCAGAAGAAGCTGAGAATAAGGACCATCTTAGAAGACCTAGATTTAGGATCTATCCAATTTCCTGTCCAAACTGCAATGTCTTACATATGCAAAGATGTTTAACTATTTGCAGATCTAAATTTTATCTATGTAAGAACACCCTATAACTCACACTGCTTTGGCAGTTTCAGGACTTTAATGCAATGATGCAGCAATACATTGTCCTTTATATTTCATTTTCCTTGAGTTTATGAGGCAGTTGACACTGTTCCATCCAGTGCAGGATACTTGGGTTAATGATGGGTTAACAGGGACATGCCCAATACTAATTTAGTTGGGTTGGGCAAGCTTGGTGCCAGGCTAGCACCTGAGGTACGTAAGAAGAAAGTGAGTCAGGAGAAGGATACCTCCTAAAAAGTCACTTTGTAATGGGATATAAAGGTTTATGGGAATATTGGCACGTCCTTACTGGAGACAGCAGAGATTTGGACTTAATGACCTAAGTGATGCGACTCCATGAAGTTAAACAAAAACTTGGCCACAGCTACCTACACATTATTGAGATAACTTACCTTCTAGTCTACAATATAAATAGACCTTTACATAACCTTAGCAGTTATTATTTTTTAAAGTCTAAGAAAAGAAATGCAAAAGTCACTCAATGCAATTCTTCCATATGAATAACTAGACTCTAAATTAGTTAAATATTTAAGCATGTTCACAAGCACTTACATTAAAGTTGTTCAATTTATATGATTCTTGCTGGACTAGTACCATAAATCAAAAGGAGTCAGAAAACGCAGAAGTTTACATTCTAGCAGTGGCATGATTTTAGCAGTTGTAGGACTTTCTATTTCTGTTTTCTCATTAAACGTATCACTTAATATGTATAAGGGGGCTTAATCAACACTATTCCTTGTCACACTAATATAACCATTCACTATCTCCAATGTTTTCTACACTGGTGTGCAAATTTTCCTTTTTTATATACACCCCTTTAAATATTTGCATCTTAAGATTTTGTAAGTTTCCTCACACACTGGAAAGAAGCAGCACATATTTTCAAATACTACAACATTTAGTATTTCTTTAAATCCTCCTCCCTGCTTGTAACGGAACTACATTCTCCATTTAACTGGGCATTGGATGAGGACCACACACAGTACATTTTTATCATGAAGGATCCCAAAATAAACTGTAAACTAACTGATCTACAAGTCAGTAGGAGTATTTTGATAAACTCCTCTGAAATGCAATCAGTTGTGGCTTGAAAAGCAGTCATTGCTTACCAGTACACACATGCCACTTTACAATTTGTGGCAAGTGGTAAAAAATTGTACCTTTCCTAATAACCAAAGATGCAGTGGAAAATTAAGTAGGTAATATGTCATTGACAGATCTGGAGTTCAGCCAAACGGAGAAGCTAAGCTCACTACTTTTTTGAAGAGCCCCAAAGAATACAGAGTGAATTGAGGAGATCCTCAGTTTTATGTATTACCCTTCAAAAGAGAGCAACTCTGAACTGCACAGTACCCCAGTAAGAGGCTGATTTCAGTTGCAGTTAGTGCATTTTTAAAAAGTCAAATACAAAATTTAGTTCTCCGGTTTTTGTTTAGCATAACCCCCAAACAAGCGTGGAAGATATTTTTAAAGATCCCAAGTGGATACAGTTGTGAAACTCTTACCAAGAATATTGAAAAACAAGCATTAAAATTCCCTGTGGGTTTGTAGATTATCCTCCCCACCTCCCACCAGCCCAGGATGTACACCCTTGTATTGCATAGTGTATAAGCTTTCTTTCAAAACTGAAATAAACATTAAAAACCAGTGTTTGTGTAATTATTCCTAACTAGAATAACACATCTTCCGCATAACAAGACTCTGAAGATTTTTTTAATTTACTGCTTTTAAGACCCTCACATTTTGCAATGGCCACTCTCTCACGTTTGCTGCACCTCAGCAGTAACTTCCAGCATAGCAGGCAGTAGCAGCCCCAAGGGTAAAAGTAAATTCTCTTCAGCAGAGAAGGCTGGTTTTCTACACAGAACAGGATAAAAAGTGGAACATAAGGTTTAATTACATTATAAGTGTAGCGTATAACTTCCTTGTGGTACTTCCTCCACTGAGCATGCCTTCAATATTCAGCAGAGGGTGGAGGAGATGTATACTCATCAGCTATTACATTCATTTGCCTGTGTTCTTACTCACCTTCCTGCAGCAGCTTCCAGCACCAATGCACTGCACAAGACCACTGCCTCTTATGTTCATGAGATCAAAATAAGCAGAAAACGGTTTGTCAAAACACATCAAAGCTGGGAGTTGGAATAGAAAAGACTACACAATGCATGTGAATAAGGAAGGAATGCTAACAGCTATGGAAAAGATGATCATGGCATCCGAAAAGGCACCATCAGAAAAATCAGAATAGAGATTTTTGAAAAAATTGTCTGCAGCACTTCTAAAAGCATGGATGAATTGAAACTGAAATCAGAAAATGGAAATCCCAGCTGAAGACTGGGCTGGTTTTTGGTGTCTATTTATCATACTTTCAGCAAAAACATAAAGCAGATTTGTACCGTGTTTTATTAGGGCACCTGCTATACAAAGGAGTTGCAATTAAAGCAGGCAAATGGCAGAGTGAAGGATTTTGAAGTCAAAAGATACAGCTTTCCAACCTCAGTAAAGAAAAATAAACAATTTTCACAGTGCCATTAATTAATAGCAGTCATCCTATTTAGAAAGTGGATAGTTTTATTCCTTCTCTCTGCTTCCACTATTAAGTAACAGCAGCAGTATTACACTCTTGGTTCGGTCAGTCAGAGGGCTACATAGTTGACCAAAGCTTTAGGTCACATTAGTTCAAGGATTTGTTTTACATGCTGCTCGACAGATGAGAGAATCTCATTTTTCTTTCCCCCATTAGCCTGTCAACCTGAGAGTTACCAAATTCTGGAAGTCCCAGGAAGTTCCCAGTCTTTTGCAGAATCAGGTCTACAAAAAATAAGAAACTTCTGACGAAAGTAATGTGCAGACTCAGTTTGCATATGACGTATATACTTTACATTTTCTCTTGATTACCATTACTAATGGTCACAGCGGGAGTCGTCCCAAAGTCCTTAATTCTATTTGGAGTTCCTTAAATATATTCTTTTCCAAGGAGAGCCTGGGAAACTGCAGTGCGTCAAAGTATGACTGAAGTAGTTGAGTTTAATGTTTGCTATGTAGTGATATACGTGCTTATGCATTACAGTGCACTAATAGTGAATAATCAAACATTTTCAACTCTCCTCCAGAAAATCTATAGGAAACTCATACAGATTCTAAGCAGAAAGAATTTAAATTCTAAAGCAACATGATAAAGTGCCACAGGAATCTTTTGAAAATATTGTGGCATTTACTATTCTTTTTACAGGATATCTATACTGTTTTTTAAAATCAATCAGCTTTACAGTCCCATCAGCAGATTGTACAAGCTGATGGAAAAGTTCTAAAGAAATCTCATTATCAACTTCTCTCTTATGCAAGGATAAATTCTGAAGCAAGAGACAAATATTTTTCTGTTTAAATCAATAGCCTCTGAGGGAAGACTCGTACTATTAGTGAGAGATACTCCAGCCAAAAAGAAAAGTACAAAGTCAAGCACACCAAAGTCCCAGAAGGGTTGTACATATTGTTGTACATGCAAATGACAGCCCAGCAGAAGCTGAAGTTAAAGAATCTGAAGCATCCACCTGCATAATCTTCTAAGAGAAACAGGAGGAACTCTCCTGATGCCAATGCTTAAAACAAGATAAGCTTCTCCTTCCAGCAGAGTTTCAAGAATAATAGCTATGGAGGAGCCCTGCACAGTCTTAGAGGAACTTCACAAAACTAAGACCAAGGCATTAAAGGCAGTGAACTTTTGTTACTACTGTCTACAAGCTAAATACAGCACTTACTGCTTATTCTTCGCACAATTTATTCTGTCAATAGTCTATTACATAGGTATCACTATCACTGTTTTGCAGAAGGAAAAATTAAAGAGTCAGCTGAAGATTTCCCCATAGGCACAAAAATAGCTAAGAAATGAGAACTCCAAAGTAGGTAGCTTTGAATCATCGAACTATAACCTTTCCAAACAGCTCATTTGCTATAAACACAAGCCTGCAGAAGGGAACAGACACATTCCTGGCCTTCAGATTTGCAGGACAAGCTAGAGCTGTAACATAATGTATACATGGGCTGAAGCCAGAATTCTGGATATAAACTCTGATGCCAGAGATCAAATGGGTTCAAATGACACTGATCTCCAGATAAAAACCAATAAATACACAAATCTGTAGTTATAAGAACACAGATGGTGCTGTCCATATGTTTTTATGGCATTCACAGGGGAAAATCCAGTAATTTAAAATGCACTTTTTCCTCTTCATTGATACAATAATTAAATTCCCTGAGAACATACTCAACAGCTTATAAGTGAAGGAAGCACTGGGAACTTGGTAGTATTGGCTTATTTAACAAGCCAGGAAAGTGAGAACTGCTACGATTTACAGAATTTATGTGATGACAGAGCAAATCTTAACCACAACATGTTAACCCAGAGACACTCTGTAAAGCCTAAGGACACAAGATGAACTCCTGTATATGACATTTCATTTCTAGATCACTGGACTAGCTTTATTGAATGAGCCCAGGGTGACAGAATTATTTTTGCTATTTACAGAGAAACAAAGCTTTTAATAAGAGTCCAGACATTGAAACAAGGACAATTTTTCTCCCACGTTTATTGCTAACATGTAAAACAATGCTTCTATTAAAAAAGTATTTTCACACTTGATCAGTTTAAGGGGTTCATTATTTTTCATGCTGTGCAGCTATGTAGACTTCTAGTAAGTATTCTCTGTACACTAGACCCAAGTGCTAATTTTGGTATTTGCTTGATGCTCAGAATGTGATAATGGTATTTCAAAGGAAGTCTTTTATCGAGCTGTGTAAAAATTGACAGTCTCACTTCACATGCATTTATGTGAAAAAAATACTCAATAAACATCTCTGTTGTGTTCACCCACCATCAGGTTAAGAATTTCAAATGAAAGCCACCAATTTTCATATATTTTAATACACTGTAAATGTCCCTATGGTTCAAATATAATGTATCTCTACAAAGAATATAGTTTTATTAACTACAAAGAAAAAATAAAACAAGTCTATCTTTATAAGACTCCCTAACATGTGGGTCTTCAAAACCATTCAAACTGACTTCTGTATTACTGCAAAGCTAATGCACAGGTATTTATAAATTCAGGTTACCTTGTACAACATGATATGGCCATTAACGTAACACACAATAGGACATAAGGGTTATTTACCACATACCTAATCTTCCCTAAATGTTTTACGTATTGTTTGGGAAAGTTTAACTATGAATAATGCCTCCCATATGTATTTTTCCTGTTTCTTTTGTTAAAAGATTTGATGGGCATTTTCAAGGAGTTCTAGATGAACACTATTCTAATGTTTCTGTGCATTATTTGCTGTTGAGAAAACGAATAAACAACAATGACATTCCATATGTGCCAGATGTGAGTCTGTTATTACTCTTTCAAGTTATATGTCCACAAAAATCAATTTGAAAGGATAGTACTTGTGCAAAATATAAGCATACTTCACTGGCTAAAACCCCTAATGAGCTTTTTCTTTTTTTTTTTTTTGTAACCCAAAACCACTGGGTTTTTCCATGCCTTAGTCCTTTCTACCATGAGCTTGTTAACGAGCGTGCAAATGAAATCTTGAAGTTGACTAAAATGCAGGAAGGAGAAGATGTACATTTGGGAAAAGAACATTTGGAGTAACGAGTATGTGAAGAGTCTGCAGTGCTGGCCCCTAGGAGGATAACTGAGCATTAAAATCAAATGAAGTATTGCCCTCTGCTAACAGTTCTTCCCCAGAGAGAAATATTTCTTAGGGCAAACATCCACTTTTAGAAAACAAAGCGTTCATTCAAGTTTGGGTTTTGTTGGTTTTTTTTAAAAAGATTTTCTATTTAACATCTCTGCACAGCTTAGAGAAAAATACACTGTTTTAAAAAGAATATTAAGACCACAATGGCTGGGTACTCACAATTAAGAAACACCATGTTAAAACTGCTGTACAAGCTCTCTGTTATACATGTTGCATTATGATGCAATCTTTCATAAACACAATCACGTGACATTTTTTTCCCAGAGGATCCTACCTCATTCAGTGCACAGGATACAATATGCTCAGTTAATGAGCAGCTATTCAATAATCTTATCCTCATTATCTTCCTAGCAGCACCTCTTCCCCCAGTGGCCCCAGCATTTCTGCAGCACTCCCTGGAGTTTGTAAGCCTGCTCTGAGGCTTTAGAAGACCAGGGACTGCATCATGTCCTTCCCAGCCAGATTTTGCCAAGAGAGAAAGGGGACCTGCAGATCTACATCAGTTGTTACCCACTGTGAGGGCAGATGTGAATAAAGATCACAGATCTCTTGAATCTTGCCATTCCTCCTCTTCTCAGGAAACAGGACCAGCGAGCAGGGCCAGACTGCCAAGGGCAGGGAGAGATTTCTGTGTGCCCTGATTTGCCACTAACTCAGCCCATGACCCATCTCCTGACACATAGCAAACGTTCAGATGGACATGCCCTTCTCCACCCCTCCTGAGGACAGCAGATACTGCTCCCTGCTCCATCAGGTAGTTTACTTCCAGCCACACTCAGAAAGAATTGACAAACCTGGTACACCTAGATATAAAATGTAAATGCTTCATAAAATAGAAATAGATCTTCACAACATCCCTGTGAGATGACGGTTCCCATGAGATGTTAAGCTGTACGTAGCACTTACTAGGTCTTGGCATGTCATGTGAGATGTTTATGCCCTAATTTTTCAGAATGCTTCTGAAGCTCACTCCATGGTGCTGTGTACGTTGCAATAGGATCCTGACCCATCTGCAGCATGGGTACTCTAAAGACACATGCTAACTACTGGCTATCTCTGAAAGGGTTGAGTTAAATGTCTTGGGTAGTAGTAGAGCTCTACAACAGAGACAAGGTGAGAATCTGTTTCTTTAGGGAGCTTTCAGTATCCGTTAACCATCATATTGTCCCATCTCTTTTTCAGTCTTCTGCATTAAGTTCCTTACTAAACACCTTGCAATAAATGAAGCACAGGGTCTTACAGATAAGAACTGATTCTAATAACGTTGTAGTACAGTTGGATATTTATAGTACAGCTGGATAATCTATGGTATAGCTGTATAGTTATCCCTGATTCAGCTCTGGAGCGGACCTGTCTATGTACTGAGTAAGATGACAGTCACAGAAAGGAGGGAGAAGGAAGGGATACCAGTCAGGGCTGCTGTATCAGTTTGGATGTCTCAAATTGGTCCCAACACTAAATGAACAACAGTATGTACAGCCAGTGTTCCTGCTACCTCCAGAAAGAAGCACCTATCCTTCTTACCCAGCACTTCCTACACACTCCTGCCTCAACTCCATCTCCAGTTGCTTTTGGTGCCACAGCAAGATTGTGTCTTGTTGTGGTAACTGCTGGGGCCATTTCTGCTATTCCACTAATCACCTTGTCAGGCACCCCATGGTCAAAAATAGTATTTGACCGGATAGTATATGTCCTCAGTATTTCAGTTGTCTCGGATCCACCCATCAGAGGCCATCACAGCCATTGAAAATACGACTTTAAGTTAGCAGTCAGGATTCGATAGTGAGAATTGATGGGTAACCTTGTGATGACACTGGTTCTGTTTAGAGCAGAGTCTACAAAAGAAGTTTATTTCCAGATTTAGATATTGCCTGCTATTACAAGCCATCCCATTTACAAGGTTAGCTGGGCATTTCAGCACCTTGTGAAAAACATGACAACCGTGGCAAACTTGGGTAGAGATTTTTTTCTTTTTTAAATAGTTGGTTAGCTAATTATTTAGGAAGCAGTTGAATAAAAAAAAGTCTTCAAAGCTCTGTCTATCTCCATTCCAAGGTCTTTCCCTTTGTGTTTTTTTTTTTTTATATTAGACTCATCACAATTACGAACTGCAACTCAGAGCTTTCTATTATCATCATGCAGGAACACTACACTATTAAAGTCATTGCAGATCAGTCCGATTTACTGTTACATTTGCAATTTTATAAGCAACCACTCTTACCCGTATTCAGCTTTACTGAAGGGAATGAAGACAAGGGAGAGCCTTTTCTTGTTTGCTCACCAGAAAACTGAAATCCAGAGAAGCAGGAATAAGCCACAAAGATTTGCATGGAGTACTTCCAAGGCTACGGATAGAAAACACACTTGGGAAATACCAGCATTAAAACACTTATACTCAGACATTTCCTTCTTTTTTCTAAAGCAGGCTAGCTGTGGAGAAGGAATGATGTACAAAATTTAAGTGCCTTAATTGCTTTGGAGATATGCTTTTGGAAATATTTAAGCTCCCTTTAGATTTATGAGCTTGCAGAACCCTCAAATTAAAAAAAAAAAAGAAAAAGAAAAGTGGGGAAAAAAAATTTAATACTCCTTCTCCTCCTTCTAATGTTTTCAGACTTTCTCAGATCTAATTAGCAAGGATTTACATTGGTGAATTAAGCCTGTACCTTTAAACGTGTAACCTACATGCTTGCATTCCACTGAGCTTAAACTGTACTAAATTGCAGCTCTACCATTACTATGTCTCCTAAAAAACCATTCCCTCTTTTTTTAAGGTGCACACAACGCTGCACATTTTCAGCAGGACTGTGGCAGAGCTGAAAGAAAGAGAAAGAATCTGTCTTAATCCCTCAGAATGTTCCTGAGCATCAGGATCTGAGGGCAGCTTCATTGTTAGAAGTATCTTTGCTCAGACTTCCTCTATTACTAAGTAATTATTTGAATAATCCATTTTGCTTGAGTGAGTTCATAAATAATTTGTTTTGGGAGATTTATTTTGGCAGTGATTGTAGGAAAATTCATGTGCTCAGACCTGAACATCATATTCATTTCTTGTTTGGTTTGCGAGCCTGGTACCCAATCAGACGTCAATTTAATAAAATGTCTAAACTAGAGGAAAATAGTTCCTCAAGACACATTGCAAGACTGAATCACATCTCATTTACACTGGTGTAAATAAGGGAGAGCGCCACTGAAAAGAAGGAATTTACAGTACTTTAAATAAGAACAAAACTCAGACTCGCAAAGCATTGCTTTGTAGTGCCTCAGTGTTGCAATTTAAACTGAATGTAATGAGCACTCTGCGATGGCAAAAAATGATCAGAAATAAATTTTATCAACATTTTTAATAAAATCTTGCAGAATTTTCATGGGATTCAGACCAAAAAAACACTCTTTATCTAAGTCTATTAGAATTTGATAAAGACTATTCCCCCCTACAAAAATCATAGCAATTTTCTTTAACCATCTCTTCAGATGGGATTCAATTAGTAAAATAAAGGGAATAAGGAGAAAGAAAAAAAGAAAGAAAACCAAGGAAATCTTATTATATGCTATTAAACTCAATAAGGCTTTTCCATCAGAGAACATAAAGTCTTATTTCTGGTAATCCCTGTGCTGTCGTAAATCAGGAGTTACTACTATAAAGACTTCAGAGTTCCAACAGAATAAAATTGCAGTAAGCAGAAGCCAGACCTTTGAGTCATATTGCACAAGTCTAGGGAATTGTTAGACAAAAATCTTCGCTTCTAGCAACTGTCTGCTTTCCTGCAAGTCTCACAGAAATGTTAGCACTTGAATATTGACGGTTTGGCAGCTCTGCCTCAAAGAGCAGAAAACCAGAAAAACCTCAAAAAACTGAAACCTAAAGGTGAAGACCATTAAACCTGGGTCTCAGCGGATTTGCTTCCACCTAAAACCCAGTGTCGCACACCTAAATTCCCTTCAAGAAACTTGAAACAAAACACAGAAAATAGCATGGATCATCAGCCCCACTGCCAGCAGTGGCCCTCTCTCCTCCAGGCAACAAGGTGCCAGGCTCCCTCATGATTACCTCTCAGGTCCAAACTGATCTTGCATCTTTTGCAGTCCCTTGACTCAATTTAATTTGCAAGGAAGTGATGACCAGCTCAGTTCTCTCCTGTAGTTAGAATACTTTTGTATGGGTACGAGAGATGAGAGCTTAAACCCCTTGGCACTGAGGTCCCACATTTCCTAGTCATTTCTCAGACTACTGTGTACAAAAGCTGTCTTCCCCAGCTACACTCTTCAAGGACCGGGCGTCCCTGAAATTCAGCTCATCTTAGGTAGAAGACAGGCAGCAAGCTCAAGAAGTTGACAAGCCACAGTGGGTTTGAACACAAATATTCTGAAAATATGTTCATAAGGGGGGAGAAAAAAAAAAAAAAAGCAGGTGCATAATCCAGGGATTTTGTGGATCTCAGTTAAGAATTAGGCTCCTAGGCTGTACCTAGCATGAATCCCTCCGCCCTGACATGCATTCGCAGGTTTGGACTTCAGATAATACAGTGATAGTATACAGAGGTACCATGCCACAGGCATCTTCAAACATATCTATACATACTTTTAGATTAGGATAGGTAAGTAAACATAGCCACTATGAATAACCCTTCCTCCTCTTCCACTGTAAAGAGACAGGCTATAGAAGTACATAATATCCTGACTGAGTTAACAGCAGAGTTTCCAGAAACTCATTCTGAAAATTATCAGCAGGTGAAAAATCTTAGATACTGTGGACAACAGAGATAGTAGTAGTATCATATTTTTACAATAAAGAAAATACGCAAATCATACACACAACCCCCCATCACAGGTATTTCTTGGGATTATCTGGTGGGTGGTATATTGCAAGTCAAACTTTGATTATAGGCGTGCTAATGCTATTCAGAGTTAGTAAAATGTGCATTGTAGGTAAATACTTGCCTTGCCAAAGAACATATGCTGTAATAAAGTCTGTGTTTGTACAGACAGAATCTGTAAGGCTTCATTTTCTGAGAGATATGCTGCAGAGAAATAAAAAGTCTTTCTGAAATATTTTATAGGAAATTTATGCTATATCTTACCCGAAAGTGCATCTGAATAAAAACATGTCTAGTGCAAAGAATATTGCTCTCTGAAAAGTTGGTGGGATTTGTTCCTACTTAGCCTTGAACGGAAATTGGCCCTAGGTATAGAATTTTGATGATTATGTTTTGTATCTTTATCATATCTGCCCTGATCCCAAGATAAACAGAATATTTCCCAGCAATACAGTATTTCTAGATATCAATTTACTGTAAAATTCTCTGTAAGCAATTTCAGTTCTCATGTAGACTCTACTATATTGTATTTTCAAAAAGTTCAACAACAAGAAAATGAGAGTATCAAAAGCAAGTTCTTTTACAGCTGAAAACAAGCAAAACTTTGGAGTTTCATATAGGTACCGTCAAAACAACTAAAAAGCAGCTGTCAAGGGACTTAGTAGAACCTCAAAGAAGAGTAAAGACTTGGGGTCCAGTCCATTCTTTTTTTAAGCTTCTTGATAAAAGCATCCCACCCCCCAAAAAAAACCCGTCAAGACCCAAAAAAACCCCAAAGCCTCACACCCAGAGCCGAAAACTCACAGAAAAACATTTTAAAAATAGTTTGGTAAAACAAAGAAAAAAAACCCATACCGTGAGAAATCCTAAACTCACCAAATACTGTGACTGGCTTCAGTGTTGACAGGAATTTAACTTAGACATCATGCAATAACAAATAGCTCGAATTCAGACCCCTGCTCCAATTCAGGGAACATTTGGGACCACCTGTGGTCCTACACCTAAAGTCCTAAGTCACCTCCACTGGGCAGAGCTGTTGTATGTTACTACTACAAGAGGAATAGCCTACACACGGAGGATGGAAACACTCCTCATGCAAAGATGGTTCACAGTGCCACGCTGTTTCAAGAGTCGACATGATTCAGCCAGCACTGGTGCATGTGCTGGAAGATTTTCCCCAGTCAAGTACAGTGTTTTCCTACTTTTTTTCACACTGGCACTGCAGCTCACCACAAATGGGCTTTCCAGCAGTAGTATCTGACCTGAGTCCCTAAAAGTACATTCAAAGTTGCCTGAGAAAATGATTTGTCATGACATTTCTGAAGGGAGCTGTTATTCATCAAACACAGTCTGCAGTAAGAATGCCTTGAAATCCAAGGACTGCCCATAAGTAAGAGATACAAGATGTTACCACTCTCAACATCCTGGCTAGCCAGATGAACTCTGTTCATCTCAACCCTGATTACTCACAGAATAAGAGCCAACTTCCAGCCACAAGGACTGGGGGAAATTTGAGGGTTTTTTCAAGCCACCTGTTGCAGTACAGTGTGGGAAACTGTGATGCTTCCCACAGCAGGGAGATGTAACACTGTCACTGTCTCAGCCTGGGCTCCATGCACCCCCCTTCCATTGAGATATGCATGTATGCCTTCATCTTTTTTTGGCAAGTGTCACTGGAAACCTCTATTTCACTCTTCTCGCTGCTTACTGCTGCTTCAGGCTCTCTGACCAATCTGTCTTCCCTGCTAAGCCTCTTAGAGGTTCTCCTCGCATATGCTGGAGGTATGGGACACGACCTTGGAAGCCAATTGTGAAAGACTAAACAATAAGTTGCAGAAAAAGAGGAATCAAGTGAAGCATGAAGGCTGAATCATTAGCTCTCAGGAGTTTGTGCTAGTTGAGCTCAAGTTGCTCTCTGAAGCTACCCGCTATGGAGATGACCATCAACCCTAGCACTGTTTAGTGACTTAAATTACACAGGAGTCTCTTTGAATCCTTACAGCTCCTACTCCAAAGCCTTTCTAGAAGCCTGACTAGAAGATTAATTTGTACTGTGAGTTTAGCTGGCTTTATACTAGCCACAGCTCCCTTTACTAGGAGAGGTTACGCCACTGACGACAGCTTTAGAGTCTCCCTAGGCTGCTAACTTCACTCCAAATCTGATTCCCATCAGCAGTTTTACCCATGTTCTTTCATGTCTTTGATTTCTGCGCTGCCATCACTTAACGTAAATCCACCTTTTCAGATTGAATACATGATCTACACTAGATTCTAGACATGAACTGGGGACAAAGCTCTTTTCTGACTTTTACATTAGACCTTTTTCTGTTAAGATTGCTATGTAACACCAACAGGTGTGCACAGCTCCAGAATACAAGGAAGTTAACATCTCAAAGCCAAGTGATTTTTGCAAAAATCATTAGTAAGATCTAGAGTCTGGAAGTTCATTTAAGAAAGAAAAAATATGTCAAAAAATAAAGAAATTTGTGGGTTTTTATGCATTTTCATAATTGCATGCTTTTATCCCAGTGGTTAGTGAGATTCTGTATCAGCATGTTTGTCTTTTAGACATTGCAGAACACCAATACAGAAGCAACAGCTGTGAATACATCAATGTTTAGCTGAACAGTATATTTTTAAAGCACCTAGTCCAGTAGTGTGGGTAAGTTTTAAAAACTTTATCCATCATAGTCAGAAGCTGTTACTGTCCCTACAATACTTTGTCTGTTCTGAGCTGGTGATCTCCCCATCAAATAGCCCCCTCATAGCACAGTCATAGAATCATAGAATGGTTTGGGTTGGAAGGGACCTTACAGATCACCTAGATCCAAGCCCCCTGCCATGGGTAGGGACACCTTCCACTAGACCAGGCCTTGAACACTTCCAGGGAGGGGGCATCAGCAAACTCTCTGTGCAGCTTGTTCCATTGTCCACTTACGTTGTTTGGGTTGAGTATGAAAGATTTGAATACTGAATAAAATGTGTGATTCTGGAGATCAAAATACAATCCTTATCTATAGCACAGGTTCACTGCATGCTCTTGTAAAACCCTGTAATCTATCCTAAAATTCCACGTCTTTCTTGTAACATTGAGACACCTTCCTATCTGATGGGCAATAGTAGGAAATCAGAGATGCTCATTTGTATGCTAATGAGGGTTTTAAGTAGATAAATAGAAAAGAATGCAGAAATGCAGAGATTGAACATGGTTGGCACAAAAATGACTATCATTGTGTCAGTACAGGTTCACATTTGATATGGTTTAATTTAACCAGCAATATTGAAATTCAGCATGTCAGTTACTAAAATAAAAAAGAAAGAGAATGAAGGAAGGAAAGAGGGAGAGGGGGATAGAAAGAGAGGAACAGAATGTAATATTATGGAAGAAAAGAAAGTAACAGGGGTACAATCTATTATGAGAAATTACTTACGAATAAATTGCAAGAGTGTAAGAGCTAAGAAAAAAAGGGAATAACAATTAGATAGAAAGCACAGGTGGTCTAAGAACATAAATTCCTTCTTAAAAACAAGGAGTGAGGTCTTGTGTTGATTGAGGACAATAAGTACACATCAATTGCCATTTTTGAAAGTGCTAGTGAGAAGCTCAGAAACCTATTTGTTATACCAGAATGAAACAAATCACTGAAGCGAAAGGCAAAAAAAATCCATTCCATAGTTGGGGAAATACAGAATGACTGCTGCTGTATTTGCTAGGGCAGAAATAGCACACAATGCAACCATTTTTAGAATTAGTATGGTTGTTCAAAGGGAACTGATATGCTAAACACCTCTTACCTTCATTAGGAAACAAATTACCAGGGGTTGGTACCAGAGATACGAAGAAGCTGGAAGGTTTCATTATAAGAAAATTCCTATGTTAAAATTCAGTTTATTTGAAACTTCTCACAAAACCACTGTATTTCACCTAATTGAG
>Ga0181612_143289_pt1 | contig 16427 bp, 12 predicted proteins | sample HoacroProtozoa21_FD_119630 | JGI IMG/M metagenome (GOLD analysis project Ga0181612, IMG submission 119630) | Hoatzin crop microbial communities from Cojedes, Venezuel. Combined Assembly of Gp0051906, Gp0051904, Gp0051908
CCCACCCCCCCCACCCCCCCGTCCGCACCTGAAACTTCACACTTTTCCCTAACCCTTCTGTTTGTGTTGGTTCGGGGGCGCTCTTTTTACTGTTTTTTTTGCTTGTTTTACTTGATTTTTTTTTTCCCCCCCTAAATTTATTTTTCACTTAAATTGTTGTCGCGGTTTTGCTCCCCAGCTCTGCGGCAGCTGGAGCGTTGTTCGGCTTTTCTGGGAAGCTTTTGTTGCCCTCTGAAACGCGGTCAGAGAGCGCTGCGGGCTTACAGGGGCGGTTTCGGGGTTCCGCCGGCGCATCCCTGTGCCTCTGCTGAACAAACCTGATCACTGGGGTCGGAAGAGCGGTGAAAGTTATTAAAGCTATTATTCATACAAGTAAAATTCCCTTTAATCTGCGGCAGTAGACTGCAATCCCTCCCGCTGAGACGAGGCGGGTTTAGACGGGGTGGGTGTAGACGGGGCGTCCTGGTCGCGGGGGCACTGCTGGAGACCGCGCTTCGCTCGCGTGCCAGGCCCGGCGCAGGAGGCAGAGGGAGCAGTGACCCTGCCGTCCTTCGCGTAGATTCTCAGGGCTTCGTCTTGGCGAAGGGCCTCATCCAGTCTTGCTTCAAACTGAAGAAGCTTTAGATTTGCTCTTCACATCCTGGCTTCTTGACCCTTAGAATTACTTCAGCATCCTTTGCTGTCCCATGCTTTTTGTTCAAAATAATGTTTTCATATCCTCGTTGCAGAGAAAACTGTTCGCAAGTGTGAGTGTAACTCACGGGAAAATACAAAGGGACTTTTGAAGAAACCAGGAAAACCTTTGCGTTTCAGGGGTTCAAACAATGTGTTGAACAGTGTGGATGTCTTAGTTTTTGGTTTATGAATAACGGCTGTTATTCAGCCATTCAAATACTGTGTAACAGGCCTAACTCTGATACTAGCACATTGGGAAAGTAAAGAATTCCAGACTTACATGTATGAAAACGCTCAGGAAAGCCAAGAAAATTCAACTGCAGAGGCTAATCAATGTGCCTGACGGGTGCATGAAAAGGACCCGCGTCACGAGGGACCCCTGTCGCGACAGATCCGTGTGACAAAGAGCCGAAGCCTCCCTGGAAGAGGTTCTGTTATTTCACACGCGGACGTGAGCGTGTGCATGGAGTTGAACCGTATCATCCGTCTGCGCTAACAGAGATTGACACGCAGCCCCATCCCGGCGGGACGAATGCGACGCCGAAACTCAGCGTCGGGGCACGGTGCGGGAACACCATTCCCTGCCTTCCCGCGCTCAGGCCTGGTGCGGCTTGACAGTGAGCCGAGCCCGGGTGTTTGATTCTCGGTCTCCTGGCGCAGGTTTCTGTGCCCACCGGGCTTCGTGAAGACACCCAGCAATGATGTCCATCGCTGGTGAGACACTGGGATCAAGCAGCGCTTCACCTGCCGCAGAAGCACCTGATCAGCCCATGGGAAACGTCAACCCCAGCGTTGTTTTAAGACCATGGGATCCGCCTCAGGAACTCAAAGTTACTGAGGAAGCTCTCCTTCCCTCAGAGGCTACAAAGCAAACAGGAGGATTCTGCGTGCCTCGGATACGTGCACAGCTGGACCCGTCCCTGCGCTTCGGCAGCACGTTTTCAGATACCGATTGGGGTTTTTTTATTCAGTCGTGCAGATTCGCTAAAGCCAGGATGAAGTATTTATTACTTTTGTAGTGCAGTTATCAATTTGTTTGCTTCCTGAAGCAATGATATTATGCTAATGTTTGGGAAATAATTAGGCAGTTTGCAATGCTTACCGTTCAAAATGTACGAAAAGCGGAGTTAAAATACACTTATGGAGTGCCTCGTTGCCTTCTGCCAGACTGTTCATCTGCTGCAAAATCTGTGCGGCCGCAGTGCCACCTTTTGGCTAAAAAGTCTTTCGGGTAAACGACAGCATCTCCTCCCCACGGCTGCCGGCAGTCAGCTGCGTGCACACACGTAATACGGAGAGAACAGCGAGGCATCTGACACCCTGAAAAGCCGATGGTTACGGGTATCACATCCATCGTCCGACTGTACCTCTGCAGCAGTAAGGAGCACAGAAAACCGTGTGGAGCCTTACCAGGAGTCGTGTACACCTTCCACAGGTCAGCTGGTGACGGGAACAGTAAATGCATTAGCCTGGAAACTGGAGGAGCGCAGCTAGCCAGCGTGGAAGCAATAAAGCAGAGGGCTCTGACTAAAATATGTAACTCAGAAAGAGAAACTGAATTAATGGGGAAATGTCTCTTGAATTACGTGTGCATAATAGAGAACCACGTCTAGAGGATAGCCGGGAGTTGATTTAGCTGAGACCAGTTTTGCAAGTGACATGAAAAGCAATTTGAATATAAAGCAGGAGGGCTTTATATTCAAATATAAATGTATATAAACATATATTCTTGCCTAAGGGCATACAACTTAGTGAAAGCACATTGTGGGCCAGACAGTTTTTCTTTTTCCCCCTCTGCAAGCCACACTGTGTGAGCCTTGCAACGTACAGTAAACGTGCTCACAGTGGACGCGGCGATCTCATTGCCTACCAGCATTTCTTTCCCTTCTTTTCAACTACCAGGATCTCAGACCCTCACAACCAGGTGTGTAACACTCACCTCATGTGAAAACATTTTAGCAGCAGGGAAACTGAGGAGCCTTAATGAAGAGAGGGAAGAATAAAACAACAAACTTCAGCTGTGAAGAGATTTGCTCCACCTCACCTTGCTGCTTCTCCTGTAGCAATAACTTGGGAGAATTTTGGAAAAACATTGTCCCTGCTTCACCCAATATGCAAAATCAGTTGCAGTTAATAGAGTTCAGAGCCCAAGAGAGTTACCGGGAGAAAAAGAGTCCAGAATATACCGCATCACCAATTCTATCAGGTAGAACATAATCAGTGAGAACTGCTAATTGAAATTAACTGTGTTGAGCTGACTGTCCAAAATAGCGTTGTTCAGAAACATCTTCTAATTGCCTCAGCGATGTTATTTGTTTAGCTGTTTGAATCATGAACTCGTGGCATTGTTCTAACATCCACAGACTCAGGATAACATAAACAAGGGCTTGTGTGGGGGTAAATATATATCTACACGCACATATATATGCCTACATATAGATATGTATATATATGCCTACACATATATGTGTATATACAGATGCCTACACAATCCATACAGTTGGTGAGCTCCATAAATGAGTGCTAAACTAGCTCAAGAAATGAAACTCCCCTATACAAAGAAGCGGCAAGGCATGAAGTCCCGTTGAGAGGCCCAAGAAGTTACTGAAGCCTTTTCAAGGCAATCACTGCTGTACAAAGCTGGTTTATATTTGTTATTCTTACAATATGAGAGTCCTGCTTTGGGGACCTGCGGGGAAGGAAATGGCTTTAACATTTACAGTGATGATTAACTGGCGTGTTATGTCTCTTGATCCATGCTCCCTAAGACTACAAGAAAACATTCCGCTCCTCTTACCTATTCTGGAAGTCCTCCTCTTGCTCAGCCCTGTCAGCAGCCGGGGGAACAACCTACAGCAGCCCACCAGGAGTCAAGGTTTTCAGCTTAGTTCACGTTCAGCTGTGACTGAAGCTGTTACTGTTCACTTCCAGCGTAAAGTCGGCTAAACTTCAAAATAACGTTCAAGTTCAGTTCTGGTTCAAGAAAAGTTAAAAAAACCAGTTCAAACTGATTTTTGGGTCAGAGTCAGTTTGACTCCACAGTACCAGCAGTAGTCAGTAACTATTTTATCCTCTTAAATGATGAGCTTGTCTTGCCTTACAGTAAAGAAATTCATTCCCCTCAAATGTATGCTGAGTAGACATCCTTAGAAATGTTTGGCTGCCCCAGCAGAGCAGGAAAAGTCTCCAAGCAGCCTCCAAATTTCCCCCACACTTGATTTATCTCCCATTTGTTAATCCATAATTTCATCACTCATTTCAGCTGAGTTAGAACTGGGCACAAGGTTCGCAGAAAACTTTCTAAAATCAGATGCATTACTAAAGGTCTGGGTTTTTTCCCCTCCTAGCCTTTGTTAATCTTCATTTATTTTCACCATTCGTGTCACAGGGTCTGTGTAGAATTTTTTTCTTGCACGGTAAATACTGATAGAAACCCTTGTTGATTTGTGGTCATTTTCTGCTGGTTTTCACAATCTGGTTGATTAGGAAGCATCAAAACATTATTATCTTCACCTGAGAATAATGTAAAACCCAATAGGAGAGGTCTGTTGCGTACTTAAGCAGTTCTAGTTTAGTCACATTTTGTAGGACATTGAACCTGGCAGAATCCAAATGGTGTCTCTAAGTGTTGCTAACTGTAGATGCAATTAGAAAGGAAATCTGTTCTTGACGACTGAATGCTTCCACATATATCAGAAATTAATTCTTAGGAGCAGCATTCATAATGAGTGATTAGAAAAAGGGAATTGTCTAGTGGTTAGTGCAGGGTACTAACAAAACAGAGCTGCTGACTGAACTGATGGAAACGCATCTCTGAGCTCCTCATGCATGCATCGAGAGGCTGAGTCAATAATACAGGAAAGCTCTTTGAGATCCATTAACACAAGAGGCTAGATGAGGTGAAAGGAAAGTGGGATCTTGTCATGGAGCTGTGACATTACATACCTATGAATTTACTCATACTAGGAGCAAATTTTGGCAGTTATACCTGAATTATGTTTGCTCCTTTCAAATCAAAGAAGTTTCAGCAGATGAGCCACTGCTTTGATTGCTTGCAAGTTTCTTTTTAGAATAAGAATACAGGATAGCTTCTATAGAGAAGGATTATTAGTACTCTTAATAATTTCTTATTAGTTTATTAGTATTTTAAGATTTCTGGGGCAAATTATGCCAGGGAATTTTATTATTAGTATTTAAAGATCTCTAGGGCAAATTATGCCAGGGAATTTTAAGCACCACTCCTCAGTTGTGAAAAAACAAGTAGGAAAAAGAATTCTAATTCAATGTGCGTGGTTACCTGCCTGCGTGTAATCACATATTACATTGAAAGATTTTTCAAAAAGTTTGTCCAAAATCAGAAAGGACTGTTCAATAAACAATGAACTACGAATTTCTACTGTGTGTGAAGAGTCCAAACATGAGCAGACTCTCAAATAACAAACAGGCATGTCACATAATTAAAACTGTCTAGTATAAGAGCATAGTTTGTCAAGATTAATTTTCAACTTGAAAAAACCACAGGTAACAAACTTCCTACTCGTCACTGAATAAAAATTAACCATGTAGGGTATTTGTTAAATACATTACATTTTAAGTGTAGTTTCAAGAAAATTTTAAAGCGAGCCTGGAAGAATGCCATAAAATACCATTATTCTTGGTTGTGCTCTGTAAGTGAGATTATTGGCTTGACTCTGGCTAATTACAAAGTGATCATAACGTGCGCAATGAAATGAAGCGGTTCCAAGACAGTCCTACGCAGATAGTTGTAAACACAGAGCTATGAAACAGATCTGTGCTAGCTGGAATAAAAACATAAAACATTGCTCTGGACTCCTCTGGTAATGGCTGTCAACTTTGCTCTGCTGAGGTGCTGGTGTGAGTTACATTTGGTTTAGTGGCCAGCGGAGAGCCAGGCCATTGCATCACAGAAGCACCATCGCAATTTACACTTCTGCTGGTGGCATCAGCTCAGAGCAACAAGAAATGAGGCTGAGCAGATCCCAAAGCACACTGGACCAAAACCAGAATTCTCCACGGAGCAGTATAACAGGAAAATAATAGATTTATTACCCAAGTGAAAGAGCAGACGTTGCTACACACACCTGTGTTTCAGCCAGAGCTCCTTCCTCCAGCTGAGCCTATGCAATCAAGGAAACCACTAACTCCTCCAGGTCCTTAGTTCAGATCCAGTTCAGGCTGACTGTGACTGAAATGCATCATCCCTGACAGCTGGACAGTGGGCAGGCATGTCCCAAGAACACTCTTCCCCGCTCACTCGGGACTCGCGGGCAGGGAGCACTCCCTTCAAGTGAGACAATGCAACGCCTCCGGCCCGTCGGTCTGTTTGCCGTTTCACTGCATCTCTTCCACCTCATCCCTCCTTGCCTTTCTGCAGAGCCTGCTGTTGCAACACCCTCTCTCCGAAAGGACCGGAGAAGCACATCCTCTCCCGTTTCTTCCTTTTAAAGGGATGCTGAAAAAGTCCTTCCAAACCCTGCCTGTGTTGTTACCAGACCTTAGGCAGCCTCAAGCAGCTCCGCAAGGTAAGGAAGCAGATGAGCACTTCGGGTCAGAAAGGGAAGGGGCTGCAGCAGGGCCCTGCGGGGAAAGCTGCTGCCCTTCCTTAGCACTCCAGCATGTCCCATCCCCGTCACCTAACGTGTGAGCAGACGCTCAGCCCTTTCCCTCTCCCGCTTTCTTATTTTTCTGTCCTTGCAGGACAAAGCTCCTTGAGAGAAGCCCTTAGCAGCTAAAGGAGAGGCTGGGCTTGGAGGAGAGAAGCACAATGAGGAAGAGAAGGGAAGCAAATGATTTGTGCGTGCACGTGCATGTGTGTTTCATCCCTGTATTAGGTACAAAACAGAGAGTTGAGAAGAAGCAGCAGAGGAAGTCAGCTGATTAATAGCTCTAGGCAAAAGAAAGAATACCTGGAAGAGTTGCTCTGTACAGTAGTGTGCTTTCAAAAATAATTTTTAGAACTAACTCATTTGGATAGGGGTATCTGTCCCTGGAGCAACCAACAATGGAAAAACAAGTAACAATAATTTTCCATTCCAATGAGCAGTACTATAATTAGATAACAGTATTAGAAATTTAGTCCGCTTTGAGGTGAAATGGGAGAGTCATATGTACTGCCTGACAGCTAAAGAAAAAAAAATAACTTTTCTAATTCATTTACAGGGACTATTTCTACGGTCAGACAGACGTTTCTTTAGTACTGAAAATTCAGTGCTTCCAAAGAATCAATGCTGAGCTAACGAGAGAGCTTCAAGCTGAGCTCTCAAAAATCCTGTTACACCAAGGGTCAGACAGCTGGCTCCTGATCACATCCTTGATGACCTGGACAATGGGCATGGACTGCAAACTCTTCTCCAAGCGAAGGAGCCAAAGCTGGCAAAAAGCAAGCACATTGGCCAGTGCGAGAAAACCTGTAATGCTACTGCTTGTAACACATCTGTTTCACGGGGCAAGAGGAAAAGTTTGTCTTGGAAAAACACTACGTTCATTCATAAGAGGAAGAAAGCCACTGGAAAAGGAATAAAAAACTGATGCAGCACATGGCTGGAGTGCACAGGGTGCAATCCTAATTAATATTTTTGTTTAAGAAAAGCTCAATTCTTACTCTTCACTCAGACACCAGTTTGATTCAGCATTATATCGCAGACTAAAAATAAAAATGCAAAGAAGCTAAATATCGTCCTCTCTCTAGGATGAGAAGAAATGGCCTCAGGCTGCACCAGGGGAGGTTTCGACTGGATACTAGAAAAAAATATCTTCACTGAAAGGGTCCTCAAGCATTGGAACAGGCTGTCCAGGGAAGTGATGGAGTCACCATCCCTGGAGGTATTTAAGAGACATGTAGCTGTGGCACTTAGGGACACGGTTTAGTGGTGACCTTGGCAGTGATAGGTTTATGGTTGGACTTAATGATCTTACAGGTCTTTTCCAACCTAAATGATTCTGTGATTCTATGTGTTCCTGTGGTCTGGGGTACAAACTGAGATCTCAATGTGCAATCGATGCAAGCAAGTGACCAGGAAAAATATTTTGGATTGCGCATAGGCATCTCCAAACTGGTTTCATTACATAAAAAATAAAAAACCTGAGAATTTTAGAAGCAGCCCTGTTTTTAGTGTTCTGCAGTGATAGCTAGTGGAGGTTCCTTTCACTCCTTCTGAGTCTTTTGGAACATTATCCAGGGACGTAAAATTTTCCACTTACATTATAGAGAGAGCATAAACAAGAAGGTTTGGAATCCATTCTGGAAATAGATCCTTTAAGCTAAGTATTGAGGTCTTGTACCTACCCTGGTAGTTGTTATGTTATCCCATTAACTCTGTTTTTTTCTCTTCCGGTTATATTTCTGCACTCAAAATTACTAAAATCTAACTGAAAAGAAGACAATAGTAACTGAACACACTGTTGGACCTGCCCGGTAGAAATGGGAATGTGTGTTTTAATACCACAAGTGAATTCTGTTTGTGAATACAGTCAATTATCATTCACAGCAGGATCAAATCCGTCTTCAGAGGACCACAAGGAGCTCCACAGTATCAGATTCAAATGTTGTCTTGCAGCTCCCCGACAATGTGTGATTTATAAACCAATTGCTTGGGTTTTTCTATCTTCTGCAGAGAGGTTTGCTGGCATCCAGGCAACATATGTGTGACAGATCCGTGAGGCATCTGCCTGCAAGTGGCACAAACAGCAACAATGCAGGCACAAGTCATTGCATCTGTTCTACTCCTACAGGTCTTGCGTAGGCGGTTCCCAGCCCCAAAACGTGCACGTAGCATCAGCAGTGAGGAGGCCAAAGGATCTGCTCTGCTTCACCTTCCCAGGTGCTTATGCTGCTGCACAAACCTCTGCTCACACAGTGACTTGTTCAATTACTGTAGTGGGCACATGTAAAGATTAGATCTGTGATAAGTTTTACATATCAATGCTCTATGGATGTTTTCACCACTCAACGTATGAGCCCAATCTTCCAACAGCGAGCTGTAGGCGCCTCCAGAGGGCAATCCAGAGCATATAATTAGATGGAAGCTGAGCTCCTGTTTTAGAGGTGATGGATTTTTCTCTGAAGTTTCTCATCTCTCCCTCCGCTGACTCCTTAGCAAGAGCAGAGGGATGACAGTGAGCGCCCTTCCTGGGTTACATGCCCATTACAAGCCCTTAAGGGCAGTAGGAGCAGTAGGGCAGCAGGCTGACAGGACTCTCCAGCTCCTGTGTGCAGTAGCATCCTGTGATACAAGGTTTGCCGTCACTAAAGTAAAGCCCTAGATCCCTGACGTTAGGCTGTGCAAACATGCCCTTTGCATCCTTGCCTCTCCTTGGTCAACTCAGATTAGCTGGAAAGAGAAATCAGCATATCTTCCATCAAAGATGCAACAGCGGAGGGCAACAGGTCTTGATCAGCCCAGAGCAATATGCACAGTTGAGTTTGGACATTAAGGGAATTCCTGAATATAGAGCAAACTGTCTTCTAATGGAGAATTAAGATCAGTGGCACAGCATTACCCAAGTGTGTATTTCACCTGGGCAGTCAAGCTCACGATTACATCTTTTGCAAAACTCTGCATGGACTTTCTGCAAATTGCAAATGGTCAACATCCCATTGATGAATCTCATCATGCAATTTGCATTCACTTCTACGTGTTCAGAAAAATCTGAACAATTATGAAGAGCACAATGACATTTTAACTGAAGATCTGTTGTGACGTTCTGTCCCTTTCCTACAAGCTTCCTTCAAAAGAGAGGCAAAAGCAATAAAAAAAAATATTCTTGCACTAATACGGAGGCTAGAAAGGCAAATCAGAAAAACAGAGGAAGGAATGCCTATAAAAATTAGAAAACAATATTTTGCTACTGTCATTGTGTGCTATGTTTTTATTTCCAGGAGGGACATAATCGAGCATAAGGCTAAACCTTATACTTTATCACCTTATCTAAGGTCATAAAAACATGCTGGCTTTGTAGTTAAAGGACAAAAATACTAAGCCAGTCTAAATGCTGTCACTATCCCCCTTGGACACCAAAGCACGAGCCAACCAAGTATGGATGTAGGATTTGGCCTAGACCTGGGACTGGTGCTTCCAGAACTACAGGGAGGTATCTGGCTAAACCACTCTGAGCACAGAGTGAGAATGAGTCACTTCAAATCTCTCACAAATTGGAGGGAGAGATGAACTTTTTCATTCTAGTGACGCGACAGGAAGATCTGCTCCTTCCCTTAGCTCCTGTCCCTTGCACTTGCAAGTAAAATATAAGTCCTTCCCTTCTTCCAATCCCTTCTGTGTATTTGTAAAATACCCACAAATAGCTTTGCAGTGGTTATAGAATCACAAAACCATAAAATGGTGTGGTTTGGAAGGGACCTTAAATGTCACCTAGTTCCAACCCCCCTGCAATGAGCGGGGACATCTACCATTGGATCAGGTTGCTCAGAGCCCCATCCAACCTGGCCTTGAACACTTCCAGGGAGAGGACATCCACAGCTTCTCTGGGCATCCTGTTCCAACACCCTTCCCTGACGATGACTCTGCTGTGGCCACAGAGGGCAGAGGGACCCAGTGGGTTTCCTGCATCTCTGGTGCCCGTGCTGCCTCCAGCCACCCCCTTGAGCTGCTGAAGAGACATGTGCATCCCACCTGCGTGGTAAAAGGATGGGGCAGGCGGTAAACAGGAAGAGAAGCCCAAGGCTGGAAAGGAGCGGAGCAGCTCGCAGCCCGGAGAGGTGAAAAATCAAGTAGTTCAGACGTCGGCAGGTTTTTTCTTCACGTTCAGAAACCTTGGTGGGAAACATCACCGTTGCTTTGGCGTAAGTTGCTGATGGCACTTGCTGGTCTGCTCAGCTGGAGCTTGAGATGTTGGATGGGAGCAGCCCCCTTGATGTCCCCCAGGCTGCCCTGGAGCAAGGGTCCCTCCTCATGCCCAGGGGCCCTGCAAACGTGCCTTCTTCAGCTGGAGGGAAGGAAGACAGCTGACCCGATCCCATCCTTGCACCAAATTTCAGCCTCTTTGGAGCAGTGCTGAGCTTCCTCTGGGAGGGCCTTGCGGCCGCGCTTGCTCTGCCTCTTGCATGCAAACTCTTGCTTGGAGGCCGTTGCCTTCTTGCAAGCTTTCCCGGCTGGCGAGCGCTGCCGTGGCATTTGCCTCCATCTCCTTCCTCGCAGCAGCGCTGAGCCGTCCCCGCGGTGCTGAGCCCTGCAGAGCATCCCTTGCCACCGGGCCACCTCCTCCACGCAGCAGACTGGCCTTTCACTTCGTGCTTTTGGCCCCAGCTTGGGACCCGCTGGGAGGCTGGGAAGCACAAACCAGAATTAGAAAGCAGCAGCTAGAGGGGAATGCCACTGAGCCCCAGCCAGCCTTGGGCATTAAAATGCAGCGGATTTCCATCCCTGCTGTCCTCCCCGTGGTGCCTTTGCTCGTAACAAGCCCTTCCGCTGCCGAACAGCAATCCCACACAAATCCTTTGGTACAAAGCCACTTCCCGGAGGGGTTTTGATCAACATTGGATGAAGCCTGGTGATGTCTGCTCTGGTTCCTAGTGCATCCCAGCACCAAAATCCCCCCTATTTTCATCTGCCTTCAGGGAGAAGCTCTTGCAGTGATGAGCAGAGGTCGCAAATGTGGCTCTGCACTCCCTGCCAGGCTTGCAAACCAGCTCTTCGTCCAGATTTAACCTCCTCCTCCTTCCTACAAGTGGGTAAACAGAAAAGCTATTTTCTCCTTCACCTCCAGCCCCGGCTCCCTGGACTCCGGCTGCCAGATGGCAGCGAGCGAAGGCTTTTCTGCCCGTCTCTCCTGCCAGCGTGTCACGACCGCGTGGCTGCAGACGGAGGAGAAGCTATTTCCCATCCATCTTTCGAGTGCTTTGTACCGTCTGCAGCGGGAACCCGCGGGGCTCGGCCGGTCACTCAAGGCGCTGCCTGAATGAGCAGCACCCTTTGTCAGAGCAAGATGGGAAACGAGGAGCGCCGGACCAAAGGCGATCGGTGTGTACAACGCCCCGCCTCCGCTGCCACGCAGCCAGGGTGCATCTCTAACGTTGCTGCTCTTATTCATCTCCTTTCGCTCTTTTTCAGTGTCTTTTGATGGGTGTTAAGAGCAGCCTGGCCTCGGAAGACACGCTGCACGTAGCTTTTATAGGTGGCTGTAAGCCATCTGCTGAAGGAGCCCTAATATGAAAGTTTGCTGCCTGCAAATGCTCTTTTTCTCATTTTCTTTAGGTTGTTGGAGTTTCACAGTATTTTGATTGACCAGGGAAAGCTGCAAATGCTCTTTTTCTCATTGTCTTTAGGCTGTTGCAGCTTCATGGTATTTTGATTGACCAGGGAAAGCTCAGCCTGGGCCAGAGAGCGGCCGCGAGTCCTTGTGCGAGCAGCTTCTGCCCCAGCACGGCTGCCCTTGGCCGGGAAGGGGGCACAGCGAGTCCGGCCGGTCCCCGCTGCCCCGTGACCAGCTCTGCGGGGATGCTCACATGCTCTGTCACCCCACCCTGCACGGGGACATTGGGTCAGGAACCACAGTGAACACCCAGGGTGGGGAAATCTATAATCCCTTCGGGTTATTCCCCGTGGCTGTGTGCAAGGCGCTGGTCAAACGATCCCCACAGGATCCCCAGCCTGAGAGCAGGGACCCATCAGAGGAGGAAAAACAAAATCGTGTCTGTGTCTAAAGCAAGAGCTGAATCTGCTCTGCTGATTTCCCAGGTGAGAACTCTGCCAACATTTAAAAGGATAAATGAGATGACCTGGATAATTACAGGCCTGTCAGCTCCACTTCGATCCCGGGCAAACTGATGGAGTGGCTGATGTGGGAATTGATTAATAAAGAATTAGAAGAATAACATCAGTAAATGCAAGCGGAGGCAGTAATGTCTACCAACAGGTTAAAGGCAGCAGGTCTTGCAGAAGCCTCTTTTTGTGGCAAAGATGGCTGGTTTGGAGAGGGCGGGTTTGTGCGAGGTGTTTTACTCGGAGGACAAGCAGAGTGAGAAAGCAGAACGAGACCCGCGGAGCAGGGCACGGGGTCCTGTGCCACCCGGCTGGGTGCCACCGCGGGACACAGGGTCCTTGGGCAGCGGCTGGGCTCTGAGGGACCGGCAGCATGGCGGTACCTGGGTGACCTGGGGCTGGCATCCACGCGCCCACGGTTAGATCTCCATCCCACCCCAGCCCCCGGCCACGCGTGGACCCAGCACAGAGCTGCTACGGGCTGGCCAGGGAAGGGAAAACACCAGGAAGGGCTGCTTCTGCCCCATTCCTCCCACCACTGCGTATCCCCCCGTGTTCTTCTGGCCTCCTCGCAGCCTCCCAGCCGGGAAGGGGTGTCAGCATCCGTGCAGGATCCGTCCCGGTGCTGGCTGCAGTGCTTGCCTCTTTTTCCAGTTGCCATAGGAACAGACAAAGGCCTCTAAAGCATCGCAGTGGGGTGCGTGTCTAGGTCATGCTGTGGAGCAGGCAACCGTTTTATAGTGATAATAAATTCAGGGAATTGGGAATTTGGCCGAAGTAGCGCGCAAGAAAAGGACTTGAAAAGGCAGAATGGAGATAAATGAACAAAAATAAATTTGTGACGAATGACCATACTTTGTGCTAGACCTAACTGAAATCCTTCTCCAGAGTTCAGGCAAAAGGGTCTGGGAACAGAGATTGCCAGGAATGATTGGTCCCTGAAGCACGAAGACAGAAAGGCAAAGGCAGCACCTGAAAGTGTTCCGGGACTACTGGATTTCAAAAACCTTCATTATCGTCAGTCCCTGCGATGTCTAGATGTGAATTACTGCTGGCCAAAGATTTACTGTCCCTCCATTTGCATGACAGGCACCAGAGAGGCACCAAATCATCGGAGACGAGAGCCGGCCAAGCAGAGACAACGCTTTGAAGGTTGTTGAAAACCTGCTGGAGGCGTCTGTACAGGGGGATGGAGGCGGATGGCTCGGCGGGGCTCTGCAGATCCATGCTGACGTGGAGACCCTGAAGGTCTCCCACAGCAGCGTGGGGCTGGGTGGTCTGGAAGATCCCGTGGGATGTTGGGGAGCTCTTGGTTCTGCTGGTGCTGGCAGGAGGCTGATTTCTGGGGCTCTCACCCCTGTGCTCATGCTTGGCTGATGCTCTCCCGCCTCGGGGCGTGGAGATGCTCGCCTGCTCCAGCAGCTGAGGACACCAACCCAAGGCACTGCTTGGGTGCTCCTCATCGACACGGCAAACTCCCTTCGTTGACTGCCAGACCCACGCGCCGTGCAGCATCTTCCTTGCTTGTTTTCCACTGTCTGGTGAAGCAAAAGCAAGCTCTTTGCAGAAAAGCTCTTTGCTAACAGAGACTGCCCCGGGAGAGTGCGTCCGTGTTCACGCCAGCTTTAACAAGTCGAGTTTCCACAGAAGGAGTTTGGCGGCACGCAAAGACGTGGGCTGTAGGTGTGGGAGGTGGTGGCAGGTCACTGACTACAGCTGGCACCCATTGCAGCCGTGTCCTCGCTCGCCCTAATGGGTTTGGAGGGGCTGAAAAATGGGTGGGAGTGGGTATGTTGGGCAATCTTTGTGTTGTCCCAGCCCTCGGAGCACTAACAAAGGAGGCAGGGCTGTGGGCTGGTGCCGACCCCCTGTTCGCCCCGGCCCGGCGCTGCTGTCATGGCACAGCCAGCTCAGCGAAGCCCACGCAGACGTCCCCCTCCCCAAACCACGCTCTGTCCTGTCCCTAACCGTGCTGAAGTTGGAAACGTAATTTATCTCGCTGTGTCCTGTTGGCTTCAAGAAGCAGAACTTCTCATGCTGATTTAATCACCTCATTATGTCAAACAAGTTAGAGCTATTTTGAGGATGGCTAATAGGTGCCAATTTATAGCCCTCGGCAGCGCGAGGCCCGTGCTTAGCCTTAGCGCTGGGTTTTTTGGCGAGACAAAGAAAGCTTCGAGCTATTGCATGTTACAGCAGACAAGGCTCACCCGGGCTCACCGGGGACCCGGGACATCTGGCGCCGGCGCTTCGCAGACACGTTCCTTGCCACGGCTCGCTTTCAGCTTATGCCTAGTTTGGTTTAACAAGGTCGGAGGTAGGAAGTTCCTGAGCTGGGATGTGGCCAGAGCTCAGGCAGGCACCAAAAGTCGTGGCAGCTCAGCCCCTGCCGCTGGCTCCTCAGCCAGGGAACCGGCTGTGGGGTCTGCACCCCCCGAGGCTGAGCCCTTCCCAAGGCTGGGTGGTGCAAAGGGGCCTCTCACCCCTCCCAGAGACCAAAGCTCTGCTTGCGTGCTCCAGTGGGAGGAATTACGCTGTGCTGCTCCTTCCATCGTCCCTTCCCCAGTGAAGAGCAGCTCCCGCAGCCCTGGCTACAGGGCACGTTCCCCCATGCTGGCTCGAGGCATCTCCTCTCTTTTCTGGAGGCAGGAGGATGATGGGGAGAGGGGACGAAGGCCTATAGTGCTTGCTGAAGAGTATGAAGCTCAGATGCTCAGGTCTCATTTCAGAGGCCTGGCGGGGGCCTGACGGTGGGGACGGGCAGGTGCAGCTCGGCGTGGTCCCACCTGCAGGCAGTGGGCTTCAGACGTGTCCGTCCCGCGGTCCCACTCGGGGATTGCGTCCCCTTCAGACCCAGGGCTCTGCCAATGCCCTTTCTGGTCACAACCCCAAGCCGTCGGCTGCCGGAGGGTTCAGAGGGCTGGTGGGACCACGGGGCTGTGCTGGGCAGGCAGCGGCAGGACAAATCACAGAATCATAGAATGGCAGGGGTTGGAAGGGACCTCTGTGGGTCATCTAGTCCAACCCTCCTGCCGAAGCAGGGTCACCCAGAGCAGGCTGCACAGGACCTTGTCCAGGTGGGGCTGGAATATCTCCAGAGAAGGAGACTCCACAGCCCCTCTGGGCAGCCTGGGCCAGGGCTCTGTCACCCTCCGAGGGAAGAAGTTCTTCCTCGGGTTCAGACGGAAACAAACCTCTCTGCTCTGTGATTACACCCTGCGCGTAACCGTGACTCACGGCCGGCGGCTCAGCCTCGGCCGAGAAGAAATCCTGAAGCCCATCCTCACCCCAGGCTTAAAAACACAACCCACCCGCCGCCCTCAGCAAGCGCACAGGAATAGCCCGGGTCAGGCTTACGCGCAGGGTTTTCTCCTGGCGCCGGGAGGCAGCGGGCGGGGTGGGACGGGTGGGTCCGTCCTCACCAAACCCAACCCGAGGGTTGGCCGCCCATCGCCCAGGGCCCTCGCTGCCCCCGGCCCCGCCACCCGGCCCGGTGCTCTGCCCAAACCGGGAGGTGTTTGTGCGCCGGGGAGCTTTGCCGTTTCCCCTTCCCAGGAAAAAGGTGTGCCGTTGGGAGCCGCGCTCCGGCCCGGCTCACACAGGGCTACGCGGGGTGGCCGGGAGCAAAGAGGTCCAAGTGCCCAATGGAGCACCGACTTACCCCATTTGCATGCCCCATCAAGGGTAATTGTGCAGCAAATTATGCATGCAAATGAAAGCTAGCCTTCTCCCACAAAAATTTATTTAATGAACATGAAGGGGCTGACGAAGCCGCAGAAATCAAAGCCATTCAAATGGAAGGCTGGGACTGCGTGCCCCACATCTGCCGGCTGCTCCGGGAGCGCCGGGAAGGGGAGCGGTGCCAGCACCCCTGCGCCAGCACCCCCGAACCCCCCACCCCGGCTCGCACCAAACCTGGCCATTTTACAGCACCTTTTCGGTGCTTCTGTGTCCTCTTGAGCGTTGAGGGGAGCTGAGATTTGCTGCCCCAGCATCGTCTCCCTCGGTCTCCGC
>Ga0181612_153781_pt1 | contig 16426 bp, 16 predicted proteins | sample HoacroProtozoa21_FD_119630 | JGI IMG/M metagenome (GOLD analysis project Ga0181612, IMG submission 119630) | Hoatzin crop microbial communities from Cojedes, Venezuel. Combined Assembly of Gp0051906, Gp0051904, Gp0051908
CATGAAGCAGCAGGGCAGATGGGCTCCTGCAGAGCCTGTCCCTGGGTTGGGGCATCATCCCCCGCACCCTTCCTTCTGCAGGTGCTACAGGTAGCCAGCCCCCAGAGCCCTTGCAGTGAGTGGTTTTAGCTTTGCACAATTGCTAGTTTCCTTTATTATTATTATTATTACTATTTTTCTTTTTTTCTCTTGGTTTCCTTGGCATCTATACAGAGAGCAGTTTTCCCATAAAAATTTCTGCCTCCTGATCAGGACGAGGAAGGAGGCTTGATAGGGTCAAACGAGATTCAAAACCAACGAGGTGTTTTGGGTCCTTCCTCGTACCGAGGGTTCCTTCAAACTTTTCTGATGTCAAGAAGCCACCAAAATCTCTTCCAAAACTACCTGCTGAGGTGTCCAAGTCACACAGCACTGCATGCTGAGCACAGGCAGAAGAGTCCTGCTGGCCAGGGGGATGCTCTGTGACCTGGCTTACTGGCACAGTCACACCAACTGTGTGCTCATCCTAGGGTGACAACGGAATTTTGAAGTGATTTTGGTAAATTGTGATGGTTCATCGGTTTTAAACACAGGTCTGCAGGAACTAAACCTTGCTTCATAGCCTTGAACTGCTTGCAGCCGTTCCTACCTTTCTAAGTCCTGGGCCAGATGTCTGCCTGGTCCCCTCTGTGTGATCAAGTAGCACTGGTGGATGAACGTTTGTGAAGCCTGTTGAGAGCCTCTGATGGAAGCTGCAGTGGGAGTCGAAGCTGACATCAATACTATTAGTCAAAGCCAGGAAAAGCAGATGCTGTTTTCTGTTAGCCGCGGAGAACGGTTCCTTTACAATCACCCATCCCGTTTAGCCTGCTGTGTTTCTGCTGGTGGCCAGAGGGGACATTTCCATAGACCAGCAGGCCAACATCTCTGTTTGGTCCTTTTGTCTCGGTTCGTCTCTTCTCCAGGCTCTGCCCCTTCTCTGAGCTGGTCCCACGGTGCAGGCGCAGGCGTCTCCCTTGCCTCTGGGATCTTCACCGTGTTGCTGCAGCCAGAACTCACGCTAACCGAAGAATCCTGATGACACAGTTTGTGGTCACAAATGCTTTATCACCTTCCTCATATGACGAAGGGAAAAAACCCAGCAACCCTCTACAACGACGTCAGACATTGTTGATTTAATTGGTTCTTGGTAAACAGGCTCTTCAGCTAACGCTCCCGGGGGCAAACTGCCCCTTCTTCCGCCTGTGCAAACAGCGTAAGGGTGCCACACCAGACTACAAACCGTGCAACTACGCGGTTCCTCTTGACATCCCATTTCCTTCTATAATCCAGTGATTTTGGTGTTTTAAGTTTTTCAGCTTTTTAATAGATGCTGTTGTGTTTTTTATCACCAGGCTGACTGTGCTACCACCTTAGCTGGGAAGCGAAGAGCAGAGACCTCCGCAAGCAGCTTTGCTTCCTTTTGCAGTTACCAGATGATCCTTGCCTCAGTTTATAGAGATTTTTGGGTAAAACTTCAGCCTGTTAAAATCGGTGGCAACTCTCCCACTGACTGCAGTCATGCTGGGATTTCACTCTCCCTGCTCTACCTTTTCATCATGGCCCGCAGTGTGAAAAGCTTTGGTTGGGAGCTTACCAAAGCAAGAAAATCAGCCAGACTCTGGAAATACTATTGTTTACTTTAAAGCACATTTTGTTTCCATTTTGCTATAAATACAGATGAAGTGAAAATCTGCTGTTGTGTAGGGCCTGTCACTTCAACAGCAGTTCAGCAGAATTTCTCACATGGTCTCTCCAGCCCATGGAAAATCATTCTGGGGATGCTGAGCCCAACCCTGCGAGGCATTGCATCCTTTTGATGCCTCTGCAGAACGGTGGGAGCTTCGAGTTACTCTGCCTTGGACGAAAACAAAATAGAATAAAACCTCACCTCGTCTCCCGAGCAGGCAGAGAGCGTGCGTCCTGCAGAGAGGGGAAGGACACAGCCAAAAATTCAGAAAGATGACACAGACTTGGGTTTTCAGCAACATCCATTTAACTACAGGGCAGGTTCGCAGGCAACGCATTTCGGTATTCGCGCTGGTGCAAGAGCTGGGGCTGGAAGCATTTTTCTTAACTAGTATTTGGCTGAGCTGAGAATGCAGAAGATAAGTAAGAAAAGTAGACAGTTTGGAAAGCAAAAATGGAAAATAGAGGCAAATAGCTTGCGTTCAGCTTTCTGGAAGACTTTTGTAATATCTTCAGCTCTTCTTTATTCAAATTAAAATGTACCTGGTTCTTGAATAGGCAGAGCAAGCCAAGTCCTGCCCTCGCCAGCAGGACGGGCACGTGGGGATCAGGGACCTGGTTTGGGTCCCGTATTGATGAAGGGTTGGCAGAGCCGTGAGAGTCCTGGGAGAGGTAAAGGGTGGCTTTTACCCACCTTTGCACCCCCCTGTCCTACTTTGCAGCCCTGTGTTGCAGCCTCTGCCCTGAGACCCATCAGAGCATTGCGGAAGGTTGTGACTATTTCACCCCACTTCTCCTGGGTGCTCCCCAGCATCTCAAAAGTGTTATTCCCAGGACACCTCCTTACCCTGTTTTGGAAGGAAGATTGCCTTTCACAGCCAAAGCCTACCTTACTGCCCAAGATGTGAAATTGGAGAGTAGACATGGTCTCAACATGCTATGGAAACCTGCCCTGGGCTGGACTGCTTTATTCTGATTTTAAAGGTAAACCTCAATTTTATGTTGCAAATTGAAAACCTGTAAAGAACAAGGTGATCCCCTCAGTTTACAGTTTTCTGTGAAAACTCATGCTGGTTTAAAACCAGCATCAGTGTGAGGAGACCTCACCCTGTTACAGACGCTTTCTCCTTGCTGCAAATGTAGAAACACCACGCGGAAAGGCGCATACTCTGGGATCTGTGGACATTCATATGAAAAGTTATTGTTTACAGATCTGTCAGAGATTTAGCTTTGATGATGTAACGTTGGCAAATGTCATATGTAACTTCCTTGACACTGTTTTTCTAACAAATGGCTCTTTTTCTCTGCTTTGACTGGAAAAAAAAAAAAAAAAAAGGGGTTTGAAAGGACCCCAAACCCCAAAGCCATTTGAGTTTTGTTCAGCCTCTACCAGATTTGGTTTGATAAAATATCTGACCTCACAAGACTTGTCTCCCGGAGAGCGCTGTTGCTACCCCAGTGCTATCACTTAGAAGAAAAAGTGCCCTTTTGTTAAATATTGTGCAACACTGACTGAAACTAGTGTTAGGAATGAGCTGTCTGCCATATTTCTAGGACAGCTGAGGGTCGCAAGACGAGCAGGGCTGGCAAGATAACGTGGTGGGTTTTTCAGGAAGATCTCAAATATCATAAGCGGTGGTTCAGCAGGAAGAAAAGTGTCTGCTGAAGTGGGGCAGGGAAGAAGGGAGAGACACCTTCAAAGGGCAGAGGGAGGGGTTCATCCCTGACCAGAGGTCTGGGGGAGCTCAGGTCCCACCATGCGACAGGAGCTGGAAGATCACAATGAATTCAGGGGAAAATGCAGCAGAGAAGGAACCAGGAGAGTGGGAAGGGAAATAAACCAAAAAGTGTGACCAGGAGGCTTTCTATTATGGTTTAGCATCTCTTGCTGTAGAACTAAAGTCAGGCAAATGGGGAAGACCCTGTGCATCTCAAGGAAGCGTCGCCAGCCCGCAGAATACCTCCCACAGCTACCCATCTGGTATCAATATCCCCTCCGTGTTTTAGGAGCTGCTTCAGGAGATGCCGCAACCCAGCTCCTTCCAGAGGTGGCGGGGGAAGGCAGGGGGATGTACAGATAAATTTTAGCACCTAGTCTGCTACCTCTGTGGTGGGACCACATGCCATGGCTGCCACTTCACCCTGGGTCATTGCTGGAAAACGAGCCAAGGGCTCGCTGCGGCCCGGAACGGGTGAAGACAGGCAAAGCTGGGAAGAAAGGAGGTGCATAATTCTTTAAAGATGTGTGCCATTAATTAAGGGTACACGGGATGAGTGTGTTTCACAACTTTACGAGGTTGCCTGCTGGAGCTCAGTGAAGCGGGACTGGACTTGCGGTGGGTGAGAACTCTCCCTGATGGCAACACTGCCCACAAGATACAAACCAAGGCCAGGAGAAATTCCTTGGTTTTGACCATCTGAGGTCTGTGAATCAACTGTCAACTTCCAAACATGAATTAATTTAGCCCACAAAAAGCTCCCTTGCACTGAGCAACGAAGGAAAAGCAATGGAACACCTTGGAGGCTGCTTTTCAGCACGCCAAGCTGGCTGGGTCTGGAAAGTGGTGCCTGAAGGGGATGACATCTCTCCACCAGCATCCAAAGAAACCCATTGATGGGGCAGTTTTGGGGAGGAACGTGTAAATCAAGGAGTGCCAGGTGGAGATGCTGGGGTCTTCAATTTTAATCTGCCTGGTCACAGAGGCTCACACTTGGTTCATGAATAACAGGGCTTGGATTTCTCTGTAGAGAGCAATTCAAGAGCTTGTTTGTCTTTCGTCTTTTTTCTTGGATGTGGGGGAGAAAAATAATCCTCCTAAAGGTTTCTAGGGGATTTTCTGGACCTGGCCACCACCAGTGGACTTGGCACAAAGCTGAAGAGCTGCGGATAGGAGCAAAAGGGTGTTGTCTACATCCAGCCTCTCCCGTCTTACCTGCAGGAGGGAGAGTTTCATCAAACTGTCACTCTCATTTCTCTCTCAAACAAGAAAGGTTCCCTGGACACTGTCCAGAGCTGAACTCACTTGGCTCTAACAAAAAACCAGTCTGGGCTGCAATTTTATTTACCACTCCAGCTTGCTAACCTTAAAAAGCACGTTACAGTTGATTTCTGGCCAACCATCCAATATTTTTATTTTTAGTTGTCATTATTTGTTCCAGCTCTTCAGTCCCAACAAACAGGAAATCCATTATTCACAGCAAAGTAACAGTGAGGTGCAAACACATCTCTATGGGTGCTCCAGCTGCCTGTTGTGGGTGGAAAAGGCCTCCTCTCTCTGTTGAGCATCAACCACCTTTGGTCTGAAACGTGTTTGTAATTAGCCCATTGCCCTGTAATGGTCTCGATGGCAAAACAGCACTCTTGAAAGCATTTTAGCTAATATGAGTCTAGCTAATCTTAACAGGATGAGATAAATGAAAGGAGAAGGAAAGTGGTAGAAAGTGTCACTATTGGTTTTAGGACTGATCTCTGGAAATGCAAAATATCTTAGCTTGATCCCTTAAAAAATTGCAAAAATCCACTGTTTTCAGGTTTGAAGTGTTCAACACCCAGGACAGGGAAACCCGTGTGCTGCTGGGAAGTGATGCAAGCATCTTTCTTCCCATGTGTTGCAACCAGCTCATTACTCTGGCATGGCAGGTGTCGCTCCAGGGGCATCACACCTGATGCACTTCCAATATCTAAAAGAGTACTTTCCTTCCATCCTCTGCTGCCTCCTAAGCTGTCCAAGAGGGAAAGAAAAAAAAATGCTGAGTAAATACGCATTTCACTAGTGCTTGAAATGAAGGTTGGCTCCATTGGTGGAGTCCAGCAGAGGGTGGATGGAGATCTGAGAAAGGAAGCGAACCCACTGTAGTGGAAAACGTTGTCAGGAATCATTTTTTTCAATCTGCACTGCACTTGAGCCCTGCAAGCTGGCTACCTGCGTAGCCCGTGGACTGTCCCCGGTTTCAGCAATGAGGGAGGGGAGGATCGGTCAATGGTTGGAGCTGCCGGCACGCAGCTTGCAAAGCCTTGACCTTGTCCATGCCACCCGAGCCGACACTGCCACGGTACTGGGGGTCTCTGGGTGGGACCTGGTGGGAGAGTTGGTGTTAGATGTTGCACAGACCTAGGTACTTCTGCTACAGACTCAGACCAGCAAAATAAACTCTTCTGGTGGAAACAGCAACGGGTCCCTTTGAGTAGTGAATATCCAGCACTGGAGCCAGAGTGAATCCTTGTGCTTGGGAGGATGTGCCAACGTTTGGGGATTTGTCATCTTTGCCTGTGACTGGCGATCACTCACCTGTTGTTGGAAGAAGAGGATGGCATCCATCAGAGAATTTACCTTGGATGTTGCTACCCATGCTGCAGGACATCCCCAAGTGGTGCTGATGGGGAAAGAGAAAATGGGGCAACTCTCTGAAATGCCGGGGGGATGTCCCCCAAAATGCCACCCCTGGGCTGGCTGCCTCCTGAGCAGTATTTTCTTCTGCCTTTCTATGTTTCCAAAGGAGAGTTTCTCCATAACAAGTGTTTACCACTGTTTTCCTGGTGCTCTAGTGAAGATGCTGGCATTAAAAGGAGAAAAGCAAGTTTCTTCCCTCTGCAAGCGGCCTTTCAGCGGTGAGATAATGTTCTTCCCAAAACTGCGTGTTCACTGCTGCTGGGCCACGGCCAAATGCAGCCTCCCCACTCCTTCTGGAGGTGACAACAATGCACATGTGTGTCATTTCCTGATCTCTGTGGAAATTGCAGGACTGATATTCATGGCTGAAAAAACCCTGATTTGGAAAATCAACACCCACCCCCCCCAAAGACTCCACCTTCCAGATTACTTCATTTCTATGTCAAGTGCCTCCGCGCATCTTGCTCTCCACTGCCAAGGCTGTGTCCTCTCAAATGACTCAGCCCCATGTTGTCCCGCTGTTCCCCGTGGGAGGGGATGGGAGCCGGCGTGGTGGCAGGTCAGGGATGTCTCACAGCCCCCAGGGCTGGTGCCCATCTCCTGTGCTCAGCACGTCACTAGAGATCTCCAGGGAATTGTTTCTAGTGCTACAACAAAGTTTTAACACCCCAAAAATCCCTGAATTATCAAAATACAGCTAGACAGGGCCACATATCCCTGACACACCGTGCAGATATGCACATCAGCTAGAGCCCTCCTGCATCCGAGATTATCCTGAGGGTCTTTGCTCCTGGACCTTCTTGAAATGTGCGCTCAGCCAGGAGCAAATCTGCCTCACCATGGCACAATATTTGGGCTCTTGAAGAGAAGGAGAAGCTGCAACTAGTTGACCGTTTCGGTGCTAGGGGTTTTTGGGGAAAAGAGTATTGTATGTGGTTATTTTGGGGGCATTGCGCTCCTGGAAATGCTCCACGCAGAAGAAGGAGGGCTTGAATCTCTTCCAGTTGCTCAATCTTGTATCACTGCATTTTGGCAAAACACAGAACAAATGAGCGGCAGGGTCAGATAAACAAGCTTAAGGTAAACATTATCTGCATGTATATCCTGATTTCTAACGTACGTGCATCAGTTAAAAATTTACTTGAATTTACCACAGTGTTTTAAGTAATGTTATTAAGAGTGTAACTTCTTAGGAAAACTCAGTCTGTTTTTAGCCCAGACATGCAATTAGGGGAATTAGTAACACGATACGTCATCATCAAGAACACACAGATACAGTGGTCAGAAACCTCATGCAACCCTCTGGAAGGAAACTTTGCTTGCAGCATATGTGAATACTCTCCTGCAAGCCTCCTAATTCTCACCGAGAAATAATTTGACCTCAGAGCCAGCACACTGCCCACACCGAGTGCTCTAAGGATGAGGCCATAGGTTTAGTGTCCTCCTTTTTTGGGGAAGAAAAGGGGCAATGAAAGGGTCTTCAAAATGTTCATGCACAGCGAGGCACGAGGAATCTGCAGTGCCATGGGTGGAAAGAAGTAGACCTTGCAATTCACAGCTCTCTCCTCAAAGGCATGCGGGTGAGGTCAGGGTTTGGTTCATGCTCCTTGCATGGATTTTTGGGGTGTTTTAGACTGAGACAGGACCAAGAGGAAAGTCCGGTGTGAGCTCTTGGACTGGGTTTGGAGGCGCATGACATAGTGCTGGCTTTGGAGAGCAGCACCATGACTCTGGAATATTCAGGGCTCCTGCACCAGAAGCATAAATCAAGTAACACCTGAGCCCCCAAACTCAACAGCAAACCTTGGAATTTACTCCTCTGTTTAGGACTAAATGAAGGGGTAAAATTAGGGGGGGGAGCTCAGGGCAAAGAGAACATTAACTCTTCTGCAGCTCCTGTCACCACGACGCGTGGTCTTGCATCATGTCCTGAAACTGTGGCTGTGCAGCTCCTCCACCCCTTCCTGCTGCACTGCCATGAGGGCCCTGTCTACTCCCGGGACCATGGAAAATTCCAGAAAAAGTCAAAATCTCCCTGTCCCTGTTTCCTTCCAAGAGTCCCAGAAACTCCAGCTGAATTTCTCAAATTCAGGAGGCTTTTGGCTAGTTTGCATAAGCCAGAGTCCAAATTTTTAGCTGCTGAACCGAGCCTTGAGTCAAGCCATTGAGGTTTCTGTATCGCTAGCAACAATCTTTGCTTTTGTTTTTGTTTTGCTTGAGGCCTGCAGTGCTACTAAATGGTGACCTGATCCTGCTGTGTGGATGGATGTGAGGACAGCGAAGAGGATCAGAGTCTGCTCAGCAATAGCTTCAAACGGTAGAGAATCCTGCAAAAATGCTGGAAAATACGAAAAGGACGATGAAGCAGGGAAGAAGAGTAATCCAAAAAGTTTGGGGTTTTTTTTCTTCGCTTAAGAAATAATGCATTATCTGGAAATCCCACTTTATAGTTTGGAATTTGTTTTTGTGTTAGTTTCCTTCAGTGACCGATTCCGAGTAAAGAGCAGCCACAGAAATCGTACACCAAAGTCACAGCAGTGGGTGGCAAATTTCTCCTTTACCACAAATACCCTTCTGTATTTGACAGTCCAGATTGAAAACATTTTTTGTTGTTGTTTGTGTATCTCATCTTCAATCAGTCTCAAAGAGGGGCGGAAATGAGCAGCTTGCTGGTTTCTTCACCCCCAAAAATTGCCTTCTGTTTCTCCCTCAAGCCCGTTTCTGACCCATTGAAGCCTTCAGTGCCCAGGGCTGTTCTGGTCCGTGGAAATAGTTATGGGCCCTCTCCGTAAGCCAAGGGCCAGATTCGCAAACACTGTTTGTTACCTGCTATGGGATTTCTGCAGAACTGGGCTTTCCAAAGTAAACAAGGTTTTCTCACCTGATGGACTTGCCTAGAGCGAGTGAAGTGCAAGGTCACTGCGTTTTTTTTAACCTTCAGGTTCTTGGATGACAATATCTCAGTGAGGGCAGTGCTTCTGCCCAAGGAGGAGGATCCATATCCCCCCAGAATCCATATTTGTACCTCCAAGTATGCACAGCCCCATTGATTTAGTACATGCATACATTTCTGCAGCTGGGGTCTTACACCATAAAGTCAGGAAAGACTTTTGCCAGACATTTGTACAACACATAGCATGCTGGAGTCCTGATTTGTGCTGGGATTTTTGCAACACATAAAAACACCACCCTTCCCCAAGCGACACAGCCCTGGCTGAAGACCCGTTGGGTCTGGTGTCAGCCCACAACATCTCATTTTTACTACCAGACTCCCATGTAACAGAAAGCATCATCCACTTCCATTCGCAGATGTGCTTCTGCACAACATCAAGGCTCGTCCTTGAGAAAGTTGTTGCTGCAGAATAATAAAGCCACTGAAAGCAAAAGTTTATGACATGAGCTTCAGTCCAGCCCTGCTTCCATGCCCTGTTGTGTGCAACTCAAGTGCACTTTAACCGCCTGCAAACTTGGGAGATTAGCACATAGTGAGCCTGATCCGAGACTAAAGCAAAGCTGCTTGGTGAGCGCCAAACGTACATGACCAAAGGGGAAATAATTTCACAGAGCATTAGGCTGTTGCTTAACTTGGGATTTTACTGGAGGTGGGTACTTTTTTTAATTTGCACATTTCTCTTGATTTGGAAAGGCTAATTTTTCCTGGCTTCTCTTTGTGTGCTTCATGTTGAGTTCCAAATTGAATCCGTGCGGTTAAAAATGTAACAGGATACGTGCTGTCCTTAGCTCTTCCCTTGCAGGCTCTGCTGCGTTCACTGGAGTTTATGGTGAGAACAGTTTTCGTCTTAACAACAAGTCTCTGCAGTCATTTATGCACGTAATTTCAAAGCGTGATGTCCCAGGTCTGCAGCTGCTGTAATTCCTCACGCTTAGCAAAACTCTGGATTTATCCAGCTCTCAGGTGGTCCCCTTGTAGTTATTACTTTTTTGGATGACAGGCAGCCAAGTCCAGCACAATCATTTATTTTTTTAGAGGACATGATACCCTCATGGCCCCACAAGTGAATGGGAAGCATGGTCTCTCCCCCAGGCACTAAAGCTTTACCAGTATAACATCCCGGTTGCTTTAATAATCATAGCTGATACGATGAAATAACCACAAATGTGATTCATATCCCTCTGTAGCAAGGAAAAGGCTGAAATTTTGGGGGCTACAGGAAGATTTTTATACCAACCAATGGAATAATTTGATTTTGCTGTCTAAACCAGCCAGAAATTCTCCTTGGTCTGATGTAAATGCTGTGAATTGCCCTTAGGAAAGCATCTCCATCTCCGCTTGCTGTGGGAACAGAAAAACCCTTTAAATCAGGAGTCTTCCAGCAAGTCCCATGCTCTTCCCTTTGTCTGCTTCTCCTCCCGCTTTGGATCAGCGCAGTGGTGAGAAGCGAGCCCCATGACGCTCAGGGTATGATGTCTTTATCTCCAAAGAGACATCCTGGAAATCACCAGCCGTTGTCGTCAAGCGGGTCTCTGCCCTCAGCTCTCCTCCTGCTCTGCTACATCTGGGAAAGGACGTGGGAGCCTCATGCAATGCTCCAGCACCGACAACACAGTTTTGAAGGCTGGCAGCTCCCGTTAGGTATGAAACAACCCCAGCTGCCCCAGGCATCCCCGTTTTCTTCCCATGCCAGCGCCAGGACGGGATGCTCTGCCTCCCGCACGCCCCAAGGGACAGCAGGGATAGCGTGGTCCCCACTCCCTGTTGTTGGTCATAGACGGATGACGGCATCCCCTTTTGACGGAGGTGCGGAAGAGCTCTGTTAATTCTTCTGCCAGTTCAGCCAGTTTTGTTGTTGTTTTCCATGAGAACACGATATGTTTATCTAGCTTTGATTTTTTTTTTTTTTTTTTTGCTTTGTAGCTGAAATAACTGATTATTACTTTCATCTGGTTCCCTCTGAAGGGTCAGATGAAGCCCAAATAATAAAATTGGATGTGAGTGTGTGTATGTATTTATAATTAATAGGTTGCGTACTGAAAGATGTGGGGTCCCAAAAGAACGTGTAAAGAGAAAATGCTCTAAAACTCAATCTTTATTTTGGTTCAACCTCAACAATTTCCTGCAAAGTATAAGCGGTGATATAATACAGGGCAGATCAAACCAAACTCTAATTCTCTTCTGCTTGTCAAGCCAAATGTCATGCCCTTAAGATGTGCTTTTCTCCATCTGGCGATTTTGGCTTCTCTACGTTCCCTGTAAGTCTTTGGACCTTTTGCTCAAATGTTTGTGATATGACTCAGAATAACAAACAAAACATGCAGGACCTTCCTCCAGTCGAGCACAATACTGGCAATAAATGGAGCTGGCTCAACCAGAGGATTTTATGGGGACCCCACTAAAACCCAAAGGAGAGAAATAAATCATCAACTGATGCTTTACTTGAATTTTTATTTTCTTTTTTTTAGAGAAATCAGAATTGTTTTTCAGTAAAGTTAGAACTTTTCCATGTTTTCACCAAAACAAACAGAAAGCAGGTGCGCACTGAAAGAATTTTGGCTGGGAAAGCGCAGAGAAGTGCACATGGGTTTTCCTGTGAGCATTTACAGTTAATGGGCTCAATTTTGCTTTTAGTTGTATCAATGCAAGTTTTGCTGTTCCCTTCAAAGAAAGCAGGCACAGACACGGTATTCCTTTGGGAAGCAAGTGCGAGACGTGCAAAGGTAGTTTTCTGGTAGTCTGTGCATTTTAAGGGTTGTCACAATCCCACCCAAAGCCTGCACGGTGCGAAACAGCACTCCGCTCGCTGAAATTTTGCTCCAAAAATATAGACATTTTCCCTGCATTAAAATATGTACTTCTGAAGAAGACAAACAAATGTGGCCCCATTTACCAGTAGTCCTCTGCCACTTTTTGGCGGTAGCTTGGTTCTTGCTTTTCTGATTCGACGCCTGGTTTTACCGCTGCAGTCGCCGTGGTTACGTTCAAAGCCTTGTGAGTTTTTCCATGGTTTTGCAGTTTCCTCCTGGGAATTTCTTCCTTTGTCCCGTAAGAGCCCATTTCCTACTGTTTTCTATACAAGCCCAGGGCATCACCGTCATTGCCATGAGCACCTAAGGATGCAGGCCTGAAACTAGAGGCAGTATTTATTCGCTTTTTGGACAAACGAGGACAGACACGTGAGAAGAGCTGCTAGCGGGCAGAGCCCATCTCCTCAGTGATGGATGGCGCAGCCCAGGGCAGGCAGGCTGCAGAGCCTCTGCTTTGTGCCAGCCCCGCCGCGTCCCTCTCCGGAGCACCTCCGAGCTGCCGAGGGATGTCTGAGCCAACTCGTCCTAATGCACAGAAATCCGGAGTGTTTAAATCCTCCCTTATCCATGACCATAAAAGTACAGCAATTCCATGAGCACGGATGCCTTATACATGTGCACTGCCGGAGAGCGGTTGCCAGTTTGCCACTTGGCAGATGATGCCTGACAAGGGCAGTAAAACCCATTTGTCACCAAGAAGTGTATTTAATCCCTGTTTATAGAAATCTTAATGCCTTCCCCCAGGCAAATGGGTCTTTCTGCCACGGAGATGGCGCGTTCAGAGGGAAAGCCAAGAGCAAGGGCAGAGATTGACTTGAACTGGCACTGCTGCCACTGAAAGGGGTGACTTTAGGGGTCAGGGAGCTCTGCAGAAATCCCCCTCCAAAACACAGCCTCCCACAGCAGCCAGCGGCTTCCTGCAAGCAAAAGGACCACTGCCCTTTCCTGTCTCGGTCCTGTCCTCCTGATGTGGCCCATCCCTTCGGGGGGGTCACATCTTCAATGTCCCTCCCGCGATGGATCCCTTCCTTTTTGCGTAAGAGGCAGGAGAAGACCTGGCTTCTGGCCCTCGTAGTCTTCAGGGAAAAGATGGTGAAGAGAGTGTAGCTGAAATGCTCTGAAAGCAGAAAACAACACCGCTTTCCACTTCCCCAGTATGGGATTTATTAAAGAAAGCCCTGGGACGTGAGGAAGGAAGAGCGGCTGGGTTTTGGTGCTTTGAAGGCTTTATTTACCTGAAGGCTTGGAAAATAGCTCTGCATCATGCATGATCTCAGCCGTGTAATGAGTTGCAGAGGAGCTGGCTTGCCCAGGTGAACGTGGGGTTTTGCATCCATCACACATGGTGCAGATCTCTGTGCTCAAGCACAAGCCCTTCCCAGGAACTGCCACCATGGACTGCAGCTGGGAAACATCCCCGTTTCCCTATGTGCCATCCATATTTTACTTCTTATATGTTGCTCAGGAACTGGGACTGCCCGGGTGAAGGTACCTACAGCCTTCAAGCAAGGACCTAATAAACCACTGACAAGCCATAAACTGAGGTCAATTTTATCGTTGCTGACGTCCAGACACTTTCTGGAGTGCCCTTGTGTAACGCAATATCCCCCTTCCAGATCTAGTTCCCTCTTCTCACCTTTATAACTCGTATTGTTTGGTATAATCAGGTTATTGATAATCCTGGAGTTTAACCGTGTCTCCGTAAAGGCTAATATATCTGGTGTGTAAGAATTTACACGGACAGCTAAACCTTCCTGTTTGCCCATAAACTTCTGCTATTAATACGAGCAATTTCTAAACACAACGTAACCCAACCAGATTTTCAAGCCATGACTTTTAAGCCCTTGGGTAGATGCACATAGTCAGTGGCGCTGGGGATGAAGCAGAAGATCCCAAAGTGGCCAGATGAGGAGCAGAAATGCCAAAACACGGTTCAGATCTGAGGGCCTGATCCACTGCTGTCCTGGGGAGTGAGATGAGGGCTGCACTTAACGGCACTGAAACCTTGCTGGAGTCTATGTTATAACCCTGGATACTTCTTTCCTCCCCTGCAAGTTTATAGACATGCAATTATTTACTGGGCTTGATTGCTCTTACTTCAGGCAGATTTATTGCACTTCACTCCCGGTGGATATGAGCTCTTTTCCTGCGGAGAAATCAAAGAAAAGGGAAACACGTCTGCAACCCAGCTCCGTTGGAAAAGAAGAGGGCTGCAACGAGGTCTGGTCATATGCCACTGCGCGATGGCTGCTGCCTCTTCAGATGTTTGCCTGGCTGGGTCTGATGAGACTGGAAGGGCTCCAGGACGAGGGCTGCCTGTTCGTGGCCTTGTGGGCTGAGCAGGGATGCTGCTAGGAGCAGTTGCAGCAAGAGAAAGCAAAGAATTGCGTTGGGTGCTTTAGGCCAGGGCTGCTGCTCGGAGGCTCGTGGGCTCCTCCTGCCCTGTCTGCACCTCGCAAAGGCTCCCAGCCCGCCTCGTTTGCTCGTTCACCGAATTACACCACTTCTCCTCGGTGCGGGGTTAGTCCCTGCTGGAAATTCGGCTGCGCCGTCCCAGCTGATGATGACGTGAGCTCTTTCATGAAATGACACGAGCTCTTTCATTTGAAAGGCAGAGAAAATGGTGGTCACAGACTACAGAAATCAGGTTAATTTTCCTTAAACAGTGAAGCACAAAGAGGGAATGGGGAAGCAAAAACTACCGGGGAAGCTGTAACTCAATCTATAGGGTTCGGCCAAGGGATTCATAATCAGAGGGATGCTTACAAGTTTCCAGACTGATTGAATGCATTTCCTTTCCCCCATACAGGACTGCGCTGAGGTTGATTGGGCTCTCAGCGTGCAGCCAAACTGGGCTTTAAAATGATGATAATAATGGAGAGGGGAAGAAAAGAAAGTGCCATGCCAAGGGTTGAACAAAGCCATGTTTGTGGGACGGAGGAATATCTCTCATTTGGCTGACTGCTACGGCCAGAGAAGAGCATCAGGTAAACTTTCAGGCTTGCATGTTCTTTGTAGGGGACTGCTAAGCATTCCTGGGATTGATGCTTTTCTCCCTGCATCTCACTCCGATGCTGAAATGCCCAAGCACAGCAGCTGATCACCCTCCGTGTGAGCTCTCCCAGGCTGAGTACGTCCTGAATTTCTTCCTGCATGTTTCATTTCTTCCAGTAAACGTAGTCATGCTTCGCATTTATAACCAGTCCCCACTTTTATTTCTGGATGTTATTCAGATGCATTTTTACATCACTTTGGATTCTCTTCTTTGGAAAGTCCCTGTGGAAGTATCGGCCAAAATGAATAACAACCGGAAACAATAAAATGGAGAAAGATAAAATCAGGAAAAGTAAGCTTTGTTTGCAGATGTGAACAGCTTTTCCAGTAAACCACCAAATAAAGAGGTTCTTCAAACTCGGAAAGTCTGAAAATGGGGAGGTTGGGAAAGCAACTGGGCTCAGAGAAGCCTTGGATTGTGAAAAAAAATAGAAATCAAGACCATGACTCTTTCTCTTGAGAGTCTTTACTGAATGAGAGATAGGAGTGAGCCAAAATGTGCACATCACAGACGTGGCATCACCCACCCCTGAAGCCAGAGGGGAAAAAGGGTGATGCTCCACGGATCCAAGGGTGCTTTCAGAAGGCTGCTCCTTGTCTTGTTTTGAGCTTGTAAATGCACTTACATAAGATGAGCAAACACTGTAGAGAAAAAAAAAGCAACAGAGGTGCCTGCTGCAAAGGCAAAACGTATTTGAATCTATTTTTCTTTTAAAAGAAAGGATAAAGAGAGGTATGATTTATGGCAAACTAAACACCGTGAACACCTCTGCTCACGCACGAAGAAAATGAGTATAGATTAACCAATCATTCAAGTTATTCCTATTTCATTTACAAAGACAGACCATGAGTTGTGAATGGAGAAATATAAAGTATAACACCCAATGGCTTCTTTCAGTCTTTTGGTTTGCCTGGCATTTACATGAGCTCTGTGGTTATCCTCTCTCTGACGTCCTCTCTCTGGTGTTTCACCTCGAGTTCTTCCCAGTGCATGGAAGGAGGAGGAAGCAGGTTTTCAACAAGCTCAATTTTTGACATGAAGTGGGCCAAACCATTGATCTTTTTTCTTTGTTATTTGAGTTATGGTGATGCCTGCAGACACCTGTGTCCGGCCCCGGTGCCAGGGGTGGCTTTGCCTCTCCTTGGTGTTTGGAGTCAGGGGTCTGCTCTGAGTTGATGTTCATCCCACTTTCCTGCGGTGTGAGAAAGGGAAGATGCTCCAGGAAAAGCAACATTTTCCTGTGAGGGGATGGACCTGGGAATGGGATGGGACCCAGAAGAAGATCTGGGAGGGTGCCCCACTAATGTTCAAAGGGGAAGCTGACTTCCAGCCCTTTCTCAGCCCTCCACCAGCTCCCAGCTTGCAGGACACCGTTGAGGAACTTTGCTGCCACGCCAAGACTTCCCATGAAGAGCCGATGGGGAGGATGTTTTCCTGCTGCTTCCAAGACCAGCTTTTAGGTGCTGCTTCATCCTCAAAACACAAAGCAAAGCTTGTGGCCAGAAACAGG
>Ga0181612_130988_pt1 | contig 16425 bp, 7 predicted proteins | sample HoacroProtozoa21_FD_119630 | JGI IMG/M metagenome (GOLD analysis project Ga0181612, IMG submission 119630) | Hoatzin crop microbial communities from Cojedes, Venezuel. Combined Assembly of Gp0051906, Gp0051904, Gp0051908
GTAGCAACAAACACATCATTGTATTCCAAAAGGAACATGGCACCTCTTGTATTGTACCACGTCACCTTACCTGCCTGAGTGCTAAGGAGACTAAAGCTGCTCAAGTCAGATGTTTCAACATGACAAAGTTTGTGATATGGGGAAAGACAATCAAGGGTGGAGAGAGCAGAAACAAGTGCTCGTCGCAGTCACTGGTGTAAGATGTGAAGGTTTATGGCACTGGACCCCAAACTCCTGTCAAAGAGCTGAAGCCAAAAAAAAAAGTTGGTACCACACTCCACCTAATTTAACATCACTCACTGAAGTGGTGTGAATCTGTTTCTCCCTGTTTCAAATCAACAAAGACAGAAAAGCAAGAAAAGGAGGAGTCTGGGGTTGCGAGGTGGCTCCCCAGGCCACGGGAGCGCTGAGACAGTGTGAGCTTCCCTCGCAGTGCTGCAGGAGCCGAGCACTCCAGCTCCTGGTCGAGCCTAGGCAGAGGGGATAAGGGGTATCCCACAAGCTCTCCTGGGAGGCTGGTTCACTGCTGACCCAGCATTTTTAACTCCTATAGCTGCAAAGCAGAAAGCCAGAAAACGTACACACAACACAAGTCTTGTACCACCCTGTCCTTTAGGAGCTCTTCTGCTGCAATAGTGTTCAGAAGGGAGGGAGATACATTCCTTTCTTCTTAGTTTGTTTTCCCATGTTGTGATTGTAACCACTCATTTTCCATGTTCTTGGCCTTGAGCTTTTTTCCTCTGTCACTATCCTGTATTTTTTGGATATTCCCTGCCTCCATCTGGAAAGAGTAGCAGAAAAGGCTTTGTTGCTCGGGAAATTCTCAAGTTCTTATTATGCAATTCACAGCAAAGATACGTGCATAATTTGATTTATGATTATTGCCAAATAATTACACCGTGAATGTTGTATTCCTGCTGTCTTAGGATAGCTGTCAAAACTTAAAGAAGGGAAAACAACAAGGAACAGAAAAACAAAAACCAGTCATTTGTGCACCTTAAGTACTAGCTGTTGGAGAAAAACTCCAGTTGTAGTAGATTTTGTAACATAAAATTTTCCCATGCAAGTTCAGAAGAGAGAGCCTCTTCTCAGACAATTTTATAAAACTAGTAATCAGTGCTCCCTATCTATAATCCGAAATCCAGTTGTAGGAAAATGCACCTCATTATCACAACAAGATGTATTTTTATTTCTAATTACTCCTCTTCTTACATATACAATCAAATGGCTGAAAGACAGCTTTGCTTTTGTTCTTCTGCTGTATCAGCCATTGTAATACAAGGGGAAGGAAGCTGTGACACGCAATTTCACTTTCAAGGGACGGGTTTTTCTAGGGATGAGGAAAGAAAAACACAGCTGCTTTTGATGGCATGTGTGGTACTAATATAAAAAAAAAATCTACTCCTTCTACAGCTGACTGAACGTTGTGTGGGATCCTGAGCAGATATAGATTAGTGCATATATTTTGTACTTTATAATTACTGACAAATAACTCCCAGTAGCTCGCGACAGCTGATGAGCAGTGTCACAATAAATAAATGGCTTGGCTCCTCTATTACAATCAGTTTAAATTTGGTGTTTTTTCCTGTGTGAGCTTTAAAAAAAAAATTTCCAAGTGTTTAAATTATGTTTAATCTGATATATTGAATGTCCCTGAAGACTTACTCTATGACAGCTTTCTTTAGAATGATACACTAACTCCTTCTCCCCTACACACCATTTTTCCCTTCCCTTTAAATAACAAATTTCTTTAAAAAAATAAAATAGACTGTGAGACAGAAAGCTTATATTTCAGGGAAGAACGGTATGAGGGGCCGGGGAGGCCACATAATAGGGTGTGATGTGTCAGTTTCTCTAGTGACTGCAGGGAGTATTCTGTCATCACTTCCGCAGCGCGTAAGCGAGAGGACTGCACAAATCCCTGCGTCTCCCGTGACTTAACCAAACACTGGAGTCTCCTCTAAGAGAAAGTTAGTCAGGACGTGTGCAGGTGGTTTATACATTAGTGAAGGAAGCAAGAGGGGGGGGATGTAGTGAAAGGCAAAGGATGAGATAGTGTGACATGAAAAGAAGAGAGGCTTGCCAAAACCCACATATTCATACCAGGCTTTCTAAGCAAATTGTACTCCTAAAAATAAAATAATTAAAAATTTAAAAAACCCCAACAATCTAAAGCTACCCTAGCTAAAGGTAGCTATAACTTACTTTACAGCTTTGGGCTACACCATAAACATAGCTCTTTCATTATTTCTCTAGTTACTTTCTCTTGCCTAAAAACAGAAAAAACTAACAAGGCATCACACTTTGTGTACTTTCCTAGCAATTTCTGAGTGGGCAGATATACACAGTTGGTAGTTAAGAGACACTGCAGCTGTAGTCCTTTCTCCCTAAACCTTCCTAAGAGATATCCTATCAGTCACAATGGGCAGGATTCATCCCCCCTGCCTTAGGTGGCAGAAATACAGACCTTCAGATTGGAAATGGTCAGCTCTTTACACTCAAAGGAAAGAAATAGGCAGATCTACATGAAGGTTCATCTGACAAATTTTAGATATCTATCTTAAAAGAAGAAATGCACCCTAAAAGTGCCATTTTCTTTCCATGGCTTACAAAAGAGTATAGACTTCTAGTTCAGATGCATTGTGTGACAATGAGTCAGCGGTTTCTTGTAAGAGAGAATGAAGCATCAGCATTCAAATAAGCAAATAAAGAAACCTCTAGGTTTGTTTATTTCTGTTTTAACAAATTCACACCTAAACCATACCCATTTCTGTGGAAGCAAAGGATCATATACTGTACTTTGGTTTTGCTGTACTCCTCCTCTGCACTTCCCCTGCCCTCAGTTAAACTGGAGTCACCGTTGTAAGCCATGGTCATGATCCTTCACCTTTCTGGTTCTGGAGCTGAGGTCTGAGAAATGAGAAAATCACAACATGAAATGAAGTTCACTACATGCCTACTGGAACTCAGTTACATAGATTTTCTCATATAAATGTTGTTTCTTTGTCTTTGGAAACTGTCCCACATCAGAAGGAGTGTTATTAATCAATACAATCCCAACTTTATTTCAGGCACAGATGTGTTCCAACCTTTATCAAATCACGGGCCAGAAATTCTTTTTTGCCCATTTCCCATGTACCTCAACAACTTCTGATTTGTAGAGTAAACTGGACACACACTACCGTTATGAGTTTATACTTGGGCTCTGTGAGTAGATCAGCAAGGTAAATCTCCCCTTTGTAATGCTCCACTTTTGTTTTATCAGTGAAGTTAGCACTGCAGAAGTTCACCCATACAGTAGAAGCTGTTTCAGAACCCTTGCATCTGAAACAAGAATTCTGCTTACAAGTGCCTAACACTGCCATGATTTATACATATACACATGCCGTAAATCCCTCAGGTTTCTAGAACAGAGAAAATTAGGGATGTACTACCATCTTTGCAGTGCCTAACCGGTGATAAAATACTTCTACTCTGAGGACTGACACTGTTTTTCACAGGGGTCGAGAAACAGGATTTCAGGGCACTATCTGCTTCTCTGAGTCTTACCGCTCACACACAAAGGCAACTGCACAAGAACAGAGCCCAGAAGGATTTACAGATTATGAGGTCTACGCAACAGTGTAACCTGTAACAAACCAAGACCCACTGTAAAGAAAAAAAAGAAAAAAAAAGTGATAGAAAGCTGTAGAAAGAAAATAGAAATGTATCCTTAATAATTTAGATTTTTGAAATAAGAGGAAATGTGTAAAAGGAAACAGTAGAGTGTGTGTATGCTGTGGGTCACATCTCAGACCTGTTTCAAGGCAAAGTAATCTCCATTGTTTGAAAACCTTTCATGTTAAGGCTGGGGAAAAAAACTGTACACAAAAGGTTACCTGAAAATCAGTCTCCTAATAAATTTCTCATATGTAAATTATGTCAGATAGTATTAGAAATGCCCTGAAATAGTACTTGAAGCTCAGAACTAAAGCTAGCCTGAATGCTCTGATTTGAAACAAGTAGATTAATTTGGTTTACAATCCTTATTTTTTCCGTGCATGTTTTTATTATTAGGATGGGAATCAGGGATGCAAAATACCAAAAGGAAAAACTTCTGCAGTAATAATCCTTTGATCAGAACCAGGAAGCACGAGAAAATTTACAAGAAACTTGTTCTCAGGAGAGGAACTCCATCTTCATTGGAGCAAACAGCATCCAGACACCAAAGCTAAAGCAGGTACACGAGAGGTACCATAATGAGCACAGCCTTGTATCTTGCAGTACGTGAAAGGCTTGCATTTGCAGAGCATGCAAAAACAGAAACAGATTTTCTTTCTACTCTCTCTGCATTATATATTAGATTATTATTGCCATACGTGAGATCTGTGGAATTTGGAAAAGAGCTTTCTTTATGGGCATGACAATGAATAGGATGAGCTCCAGAAACACTATGCCATAGGGTACATGTTCTGGGACAGGTGTCCCAACCAAAGAAAATTTCTTATTTGACTTTGTTAGTCTGAAGTGTACATTAATCACCTGACAGGGTCACTGCAGAGATCATAGGATTTATTAGTTCAAACATCAAACATTTATTAGTTCAAACATTTCACATACAGTAAGGCATAAAATTATTAGCTTCATATTATATACATCACTAAAAGTGTCCTATTTGGCTTGCAAGTCTGTAGCCACAATGGAATTGAGCAGTAAAAAAACCCCTAACTGCGATTATGCCTTAAAACACATTATACATGGGAGAGATTCCATTTTGGGGGAAAAAAAACCCCAAATGTAGAGAACACAATCAAAGCCTTTGTTTTAAATGCTATACTTCTAGGTTTCACTACAAAGTGCTTCTAAGTGAATTTCTTTTACAACTACAAGCATTTCTTCGCTTGGCAATTTTTTACTCGCTTATTCTACAAAACAATGATTTATTTTCATTTCTGTGTTTAACAGGACAGAAGTCTGCTTGATGGTTCTTCATTCATTGTCATCTTGTGCTTAACAGCAAAACTCTCTGTGTGAAGGGACTGTGAAGAAGCCAGAAGCTATAATTCATCAGTATCAATAGAGAACAACAAAACAGAAGAGAACTATACATTTTTTTTTTAAATGAAATTACAGAATATGGCTGGTTGTGTTTTCTTTCATGAAATTTCTATTTTATATATATGTTTATATCTGTAAAATGTAGTTTCAGTCACTTTACTGTTTAGAGCAGAAAAGGTTTTGTCTTAAGTAATAGTACTTTTAGAAGTTTATACTCTATTTTAAATATATGTCTATATGTACGTATGAACTAATATTTATGTTGTTACCACTCTCATTTTGATTAGGTATTTCCAGTTTCCATAGAGCTAATGCAGGAAATATTGAAAAAAAAACCTGTTGGAATAATGACTTTTGATAGACACACTTCTCTAAAAACCCATCCCAGTAATGAGAATTTACTGATCAGTCTTGTAAGGCAGAGTCCAAGTAACAGAGAAATGAAGAAATTGCAATCAAAACATTCAGTTAAATAAATGCTTTGAAATTATTTAGACTCTTAACCAGAGCTATTGAATTGCATGTGAAGTTGATACTGATGATAGAGAGCTTCAGGGAGAACTCAGCGTTATTCAACATCCTTAACAAGACAAGGATTTCCAATTTTGAGGACTCAAATTCCCATGTAGTTTATTATTCTTGCTGAAGCAGTAGCCAAACAAAACGGCAGCCAAGCTAGCATACTGCCCAGAACTCAAACCAAATGTAAGGTCTGATCCTCCAAGTTTGAACCCATGCCATATCTTCACAAAGATCTGGGGCAGAAGTAAAAGTTTATCTGAGCAAGATGAGTACTGACTGCAAAGCAAAGCTGCGTGCAGGTTGACCAAACTTTTTAATTAAATGTGGCTGTGCGCTCAGTTAGAGCAGAAGTAGAAATGGATCTCTGGGCCAGGTAAACTGGCTGGAAACACATTAATTTAAAAAAAAAAATTATGGGGGCCTTGCCAACAGCCTTTAAGTTCATTTGTTGCAGAATAAGATATAAGACCATGTCACTGAAAAAAAAGTCTGAAATAGGAAAACGGACTTTGAAAGAAACCTAGCTTTCACAATGGAGGGCAGTTGTCCGTGGATTCCCATGGGAATCTGCACAGTTCAACTGCCTCACAAAAGACCTTGAAAAAGAATAAATTTTGAGATGACAAAGGTGCTTGACACCACAAAAATTAATCATTTGATTGTAGAAAGATTTCATGATGATGAGACTGGGGAAAAAATTACTGTCAATGAATATGAAGTACAACACAGGAAAGACAATCCCAATTATATGATGATGGATACAAAAGTCAAATTTCAGAAAAGCAACTGCGGACACATTGTGGGCAGATAAGCATCAGATCAATGTGTGGCAAAAGAACAAAACAGCAAACAAGATGTTCAGAATAGTTCTGTAAATAATAGAGGACAAACAAAAAATAATTACACTAGTGTAAGTCATTGGTGTAGCAGCCACTTCTTGAATACTGGATGCTGTTCTGACCTCCATAAAAATATATCAGGACTTCAAAAGATACAAAGAAGTGTACCCAGGATGACCAAGAATGAAAAAAAAATACATGGGCCACTGTAGACAGAGAAATTCATTCGACTAGGACCCTTCAACACAGTAAAAAGAGGCAAGTGAGAGAGAATTTGTTCCCCGTTTATGTTCTCAAGTAAGAATTTCCACTGTGTCTCACAACAGAAGAACTAGGGAATATCAAATTAAATTGTTCGGCAGTCCGTTTAAAATAAGCACTTTACAGGAATTCTTTTTTTAAGATAATTCATAATTAAATTGGTTGTTTAAACTGATTGCTACATCATGCCTCAAGTATAAATAGAATTAAAATGTAACTGGGCAAATTTATGGAAGAGAGAACTATTAAGGGCACTAAAATACAACAATATGGTAAAGTCTATAAAAAGAAATCTCTAAAACTGAGATCATTATAAGACGGAAAATATTCTCTACCGGTCATGTTCTTGTACTCTTTCCCTAAGTTACCAGCCACTACTTCTGGTGTGATTCAACACAGTAATTTTTATGTTCTTGTACCAAAACACCAAGGAAACAAGATTATTTTTTTCTAGTGGGATGGAAGAAGAACTAGGTAGTAGAAAAGACTGACAAAAAAATTTATATTTGCTAGAAATAAATAAATCTTATGCATTTCCACCATTTTTGTTTAAAATACTTCAGTCAAATCCAAGTTAAGAAGCTTGTATGATGTTCAGTGCAAATTCCATGGACGTTCTATTAACTTTGAACTAGTCTTAAACACAAGTAAAATTCCTTTTTCTCTGAAACTGAAAATCTCTATGGGGTTGCAAGAATAGATTAGGTGTGACTAATCTGTACTGGTTTGATGGCTGTCCTCAGGTACCTACTTCTTTCTTAATTGTCCATGGTCAGTAAATTACTGTACTGTCTCAGAAGAGGAGAAATTCTAGCATTTATTTCTGTATTATTTTATAATACTTCATAAAAATCAGAAACACTAATGCAGCTGTTTGATGCACATTGAATATGCAAGTAAGTAGGTAAGATTTAAAGTCATTACAAGAATTGTTTTATTCTTGAGCTACCTTTTCTGGTACACTAATGGATGTTACAGAAGATCATAATTTTAGCTTAAAAACCCACTAATCCTGGAAAATTAGAGAAATCAGCCAAGGCTTTTTTCATTGATGTATGGCTTCCAGACCTTGGAGAGGCTGAACATGGGAGCAATCTGTCCACCCTGTAGTAATACTCAGCCTGATTCATCAGAAACTCTTTTCCTATTCCCTGAGCTTCCTGGGATCATCACTACTCAAAAAGACTGACAGGATTTGGTCGTCATTCAACACTGAAACTGCTTTAAAGTGATAAATGTCACATTTTTACCAGTTACTTCAGTTTCCTCTGAGCAAAACTTTCTATCTTTTGTGACTATTTGCAATTTCATGTTTAAATTATTTCCTTACTTCTCCATTACTTCTCTTTTGATAGGTCTAGTTACATTATCTCATCTTTTTAAATTTTTTCTTTTTAAATCTGTAATACATAAGCAATGTCAAGCTACTTAAAAATCCAAAGTTATAGATATTTGTACAAAGTTGACTGTGATCTTTGACACTACAAATACTCTCACGGGACTTTCTCTTTTCCTCCAACACACTTCATGTACTACCATTTCTTTTTCTATGTCACTGACCTTTAGATTTTCTAAAACTTTCACAGTTTTTAGTACTCTTACTAATTTGTTTTTTACAGGGAGCACTGTTTTTGTTTACTTTTCTCATGTATCAGTAATGACGTTTCCATTATATTCCATGTCTGAGACAATTAATTGTCTACCAGTCTACCCCTGTAAAAGGCAGAAGGGGCCAAGAGTGTTCAACTATAAGCTCTATAATTTTGTTTTCATCCTAACTTAACTTTCCCACTAAGGAATACTGCACCCCCACTTCTCTCCAAATTATGCCTTCTCTGCAGCTTCAACCTTGAAGAGACATTTTGCCTTATTAACCATTTTTTGCACGTTAATATTTTCAGAGTCAGGATGCACATGAGCAATTCTACATTATAGTTCTTATTGCCCTTTATACTAAGGGAATTTCTCCTACTTTCCTCTTTTCTTTCTCAAATGTAAGAATCACTATGTTATGTAAGACCAGTGATCCCTTCAGTATCAATCACAAAAAGCCTTTGCTGAAAGGTCCAGGGAAACTCCATGCTATATGCCCTCTTAACGAGCTACCAAGCAGGGAGGTTTCGTCCTCACCTACTTTAATTAAAGGTTGAGTTATATTCTGAAGCCTGAAGACTTAGATCCCTGCCCTAAAATCTTTTCTGATGTAAGTCTGGAAATTTTTATTAGTGACTTACGTTTCCATGAAACGCTATTTTAAAGGCAGAGACTCTAGGATACAGGAGAACACAACAGTTATATGCACACCAATCTATAGCATATAATGCGCCATCAGAAAGAACACTTTCATGTGACGCTCTAAACGAACAATTCTTATGTTAGGAACAAAATTTATGAATGTTATGCCTCTTGCAGAATTTAATTCTAACCCATCAACAAGCATAAATATTACCTAAATCCCCTTTTGAGTAAAAGGCAATTCTAACAATAGTGAAAAAAGAAGGTAGTGTTAAGGTAGTTAAGTGCAGAAAGGTTTTAAAACAGGAATGAGTCTTACTGAGGTACACTTTATTAAAAATACAGAAATGAACTTAAAAGAATTTTAATTATTCACAGAGAAGATTCTAGCTCAAGTGTGTATTAGAGTACTTTCCTCTTATTAGCTTTTGCATTCCATTAATTAGTTTTTTAACTATTTCCTCACCTTAGCCATGCATCAAGGAAGGCTGCTTTCAGTTTTCCAGTAAAGATGAAGGAGATCTGTACACATACATCCCTGCAGAATAAATGCAAGTAATTTATCACAAAAAATGAGTAACACGGAAAAAATGTCTTTACCTTATTTTCCACTTGGCCTGAAACAATGATACAGACTGGACCATGCAATTAAATTATCTGCTGAGACCAAACATTTCCTGTACCATTTTTCAAGAAATGACCTGTCTTTCACCTTCTTCTCTTCCTCTTTCAGCAGTGTTATTCCCAATAAGTAACCAATGGCATTCAAGAGTCTGTATTTATGATGAGTTACCGCATATACTGTCATCTGAGCTGTCACTATTATATCCATGTCTATAAACTGGGAAAAGTCTGAAGTGTCAAATACCTTCTGCATTTATCTGCTTGTAGTATGCGTGAATACATGCATATCCCACTTTTTAATGCTACTTTTCCTGCATTCTGATGGAATTTGTTTTGCATTGGTCTTGTTTACTTACAATGGTTTTCTGAAAACTGTGCAGCTTCACAGAAAACCACAGCTGCAAAATTATCTTACACAGATATATATTTTTACGCTTTTTTTTGGTTAATAATTAGTAACTATACAAATTAATGATATAAACTATAACAGGGAAAGTAAGTATTCTCTCTTTTTTACATTTCAACTGGTCAATTTTTGTAGTTGTGTACCTGTACCATTGTACTGTACAACTGCCTGCAGACACATTGAACATTTTGAGCAGGGAATACAAAGAAATATCTTTAGCAGCACAGAGAAGTAATCATCAAGCAAATCACTCCGCGTAACAGTTGCCATCTATTTTCCATGAAGCACAGGGTAAAGCATGTTAATGTAAAGTACAGATATTGCAACGCAGTGTAGTATTACACTGTGCAGCAAGAGCCCAGCAGTCTGCCTCTGAGCTGCGGCAGTCTGAAACCGTGCACAAGTGCTTACAGCTGCAGTGACATGGTGCTAAGCATGTTTTAAAACTAGTCCCAGTCGAGCGGCATCTTATCCAACCAGAAACAATCCCAGAATCCAGCTCTTTTTAAGTGATCATCCTTGTATCATAACAGATTAAGGTTGCAGCTACTTGGGATTATGGTTAATCTAACCTTTATCCATTCCCAGCTTCACCTGAAACTCACAAGGACCAAGAGTCAATTGCCAGGGCATAATTCACAATGACACTGATCTCTCCTTCCTCACTCTAATTATCTGGATTAAGAATAACACTTTTGAGTAATTATTTTCACATTGGATAAACATTAAGCTTTCCTGGATTTATCTGAGCATTTTCTTAACATGAAATAGATCCGAGCAGGCTTATAAGAACATAACTGACAGCGGTGACAGCTTAATCAAGGAAACCCTAAACAACTAAAACAATAGGAAATGTTTGTTTCACATTGTTTTGAATAATTGAGAACCAGAAACTTGATAACCCACTGGCAAACTATCTACTCAAAGACCAAAGAAAAAGCTATATCCAGGCAGATCAATTACAGTGACTTGTAGTGTCTTAATAAAGATGCAAATTTTCCTCTGATCCAGTACCAGCTCAGAAGCAAATAGGAGTTTACGAGTTACAGAAAATGTACAAGCCCACAAAGCTGCAGATTTACAGGACTGGTATTACAGAAAGGAGAAAGAACAAAACATGTTATCAGTTTTCTAAAATTATAATTAAAATGAATCAGACACCAGCTGTATCACTTCTAATGACAATTTCTGAAGAAACAGCACTGTCCATCTCAGGCTACACAGACTCCCCAAAATTGCTATCACAAGCCGGCTAGAAAAATCTTCCAACCTTGTCTTTGAAACTGCCTAAGATCATATACAATTACACACTAAAATCACATCACAGAACCCAATTACACTTTGGCTTTGCAGATCCACAGATAACCTCTTAAAGAGCAAACTCCCTTACTGTGTCGACCCCTGACCTCAAGCTCTTTTTCCAATCTTCAGCAGCACCACATGTTTCTTTCCCAGAATGAGCCAGGACTTGGAGCCGCAAAATTTCAGAGGGGTAGCAAGTGCTCCAGCTATCATAACTTTAAGGTTAAGGGAGCACACGGATACTATCTCATTCGTGAACTTTAATGCATTCCTTATATAGTACTATTTAATTTAGTTTGAACATTATTTATTAAGGAGTGTTCAGTAAGTATTTTTCCATTTGTTGGAGACTTTTAATAATTTATAAGTAATAATTTTATTTGGCTCTTAAAAGGCTTTAAAAAGTTATGCATCAATTGAATACTTTAACAGGCACTGGAAGCTGAATCACAAAAAAAGAAATGTATTTACATCTTAATTTTAGGAATTATTTTAGAAATTGATCAAATAAGGAGCACAGAAGATGTTGTTTAAATAACTTGACTTCCCAGAGGCTCCACAACAGCAATCACACCACTGGGATTTTCTCTTCTCACACTTAACAATAATAAACATTAAAACTAGGCTTTCATACTGGTTTATGGTTTCTATGATTTCTTCACCATCTCAAGAGGAGACCAGGAGCTACAGTAGAACATTATGAATTGGCTCCCAAAAACCAGGGGAGAAAACACAATTCTGGGCACTTCACTGTCTGGGGCAAAACAATAAAAATGATACCATGTGCACCACCTTTCTCTGTGCACATGCAAACCTATGTTAACTTGGAACTATAATCTGTATGCGTATGTATAGTTATCTTCATGAGATATGAACACCACCCATCAAATGGCAAATTCTGACATGTGAATTACTGACAACTTACCTTGATGACAGACAATGACTGCAGCTTCCACCTACACAGCTATATATCAATATTGTCTATGTTTCTCTCATATTTTAAGCCCTTCTACTCGAAAACATGGACATATGTCTCAGATGTTCAATATGCCCTCTAGCTGCTGAGCATGACTTCCCTGAAAAACTGTTCTTCCTCACTAGTATGACTGCAATGATTTCTTCAGGCAATGTTTCCTACCACGTTAACTTAAAGAAATGCTGGGGAATAGTGTAGGTTGGCCAGCTCCTTTTCTTTCCAACAAGACGGTTTGTTGCCTACGGACTGACATATTGCCTTGAGAGGCCATTTGGCACTGTAGCCATACTGCCTTAAACCTCCCATTTTTTTTCTTGAATTTAGAGTCTCTCAAGTGTTCACTCAGCTGCTTTTACTGGATACCAAAACCTGTCTCCTTACGTACTTCTTAATGCTTCTTAAGGGAGAAGAAGGGACCTAAAGACTTTGATACGATGCCAGAACTGAGAGACATGGAGATACCTCCTGATGTGATCATGGCACTACTTTCTTAACTATAGTGTGCCAAATCTTCACAATTGAACACCAATGTGTTCAACCTGTCACAGAATAGCTGACATTGGGAGAGACCTGTGGAGGTCATCTTGTCCAACCAAGCAGACACAGTACAGATAATTTGCAGGTGGACTGACCACACATTTTTACTTGGAAAACATCCTGATTACAGCAATTAAGACTGTATCTTTTAATTTAAGACCTACCTCAGAATAGTCCACCTCTTAGGAGTCTAAGGTTTCCAGCTATTGGTATTAACGTCTACCTAGCTCCTAGATCTTTACTTTAAGCAACATCTCAACCTCCCTTTATGAATGCTGACTGAAATCTTTTGCTTTCATATCTTTTTTCTTCTAATTGGTGTTACTACATAATTAGGTAAATATGCTCCTCACTTTTTTCTTTACATTACTGTAAGATCACCCAGAAGCATTCACTAACTAAAAGGAATGCACTCATCAGTAAGCATGCTTCTTAAATGGGCTCTCAATGTGAAGCAATATATAAATATGCTGGGAAATGCAGAAACTTCAAAACAATCTTGAAAATTGGCAAAATGCACTAAAAATTAGTTAGGCAAAGTGTAGGGTAGATAAAGTAATCGACTGCATAAATAGAGGATGAGAAATAATTGGTTAAGTGGAACTTCTTTGATGTGGACTGACTGCAGAAATCCCAGACACAAGAAAGAAGAATCATTATTAGTGTAAAAACCCCAAGAAATTCAGGAAAATCTGAAAAAAATTTTGCCTGGGAAGACAGTTGGATTATCGGTCTTCAAATCACTGAAAAGATTATTCTACTCTGAGTCTTAGTGGATAGGTGAAGAGGTAGGTGTCTAAAATTGCTTTAATAGATTAGATATTGGAAAAAGTAAGGATAGTGAAAGACTGCAGTAGACTCTTTTGAGTAAAGCACCTCCTTCAGCAGGGATCATGGAGAACAGATTAGACAAAAGTCTGTTAAGAACAATGTCATGAGTGAGAAGAGTACATGGCGGCCTCTTTTACTCCTATTTTCAAAGATTACTGTGTGATTCTGCTTGAGAATGAAATGTCATATGTCTTTTTAGGCCTTTATTTTTGATCAAAACTATTTTTCCCAATAGAAAAGTATCTTTTGACTTGGTATTTTCCCATAGATCATGTCTACCTTCTCCACAGCACATTTCAGACTATGGTTTTCACTGGATTTGTAATATTTTTTCTGACACAGCTGCAATTTCTAATTAAAACATTTTCCCCAGTTTTATTTCCATGACATCCCCTAACTCTGGTTTCTACCTCAAAAATTTTCCTGTGTAGACCAATCTTTTTTCACTTGATTAATACAAAGCAAAGAATCTATAATTAAGAGAAGATGCTTCATACTTTATTTCAAGACACCTACGTGCAAGTTTGGCCACACAGTATCCCATGTCTAATTTAGATTTATTCTTTCAGACATTTTATGGTGGAAAATTGAGTCAAACCTGCGTTTTGGCTAAACAAAACCAGCTGTGGAACTGCTTGCTTTCCCTGCAGATGCCAAAAACCAAACTAGTCCATTTATGGCCAAAGACTGTTTGCAATCAATGTTGCATGTGTTGAGGGAACACTGATGTGTTTTTTCTTGCATTTATACAAAAAGTCTGTATTTTCCGCAGGACAAAAATTATTTTCTCCCGCCCTCCTTTCACACTGATTTTCCACTGGAAAAATGAAGAATTCTCTGACCACTCCCCGTCAAGACAGATACTAGAAAACTAAGAGGATCCAAGCTAGAAGGCATGAACAGCTCTGCCAATAGTACCTTCATGACTTCCTAGAGGAGGAAGCTTCTTAAATTTCACAGTTACAAAGGAAGTGCTTCTATTGTCAATAGAAAGACTGCACATTGATTTTTCAATGTCCAGTGTAAGTTAGGAATAAATCTACAATCAGATGCATGGATCCATTCAGCAACTCTTGAAAATATCAGTGCTGAATTCAGATCACAGTCCGCACTGAAAGAGATAGAAAGGTTGAGTGGATACATTTTTTTATTCCTTGGACAGGCTTAGCACTGCTCTGTATCATTATTCTCCAATCTCAGTGGTACAAAAGTTTCTAGCAAGGAGGTAATCTGAAGATGGATCCTGACAGCACTCTGGAACATATTATGTTAACTGACAAAAGGAAACATTTTTCTATACTCATGAGGAAGCTGGGCAAACTGATTCAGATGTAAGAAGAAGTGTGCTAAAGTTAAATATTCTTTGATGATCATATCTGCCTTCAGGGAACCCTTGAAAATGTTGCTACCAGGTTTCCAGCGAATGAAATTAGTGAGACCTTAGAGAGGATGGAGGCATGGGGCCATTCCGGGTTCAATCACCACGGCTCCCACTCTGTCCAAGTGCTTCAGAGTGGTTTTATTGAGGGGATCAGGTAGGAGCTTTATGAGCAAGACTAGCTGGGTGTGATGCTGCCCGATACAGAAGACAAACTCCCAGAAATTCTTGCTTTTAGCTTGGAAAGAGTCGTGTCCCACAACATGAGCACTGGAAATTAAAGTAATGACAAAACACTTCTTTCTTCAAAATCAGTGGCAGAAGATATGCTGGCATGCACCATCATCTCATTTGTTTCATGTAAATAGAAGATAATATATCTCTCTCTCTAAAAAGCCCACATAACCTTGAGTAAAAAGAAATAAAGACAACTCTCAAAAGAAAACCTTAAAACACCATTCCTGGAGACTGTTTCTTGAGGACAGACACAACCTGGCAGCTTAATGTTTTGGGAACTATAAGCAATACTTCCCGCTAGAGAAAACGATGCAGCACTATTCTCAGAGGGGTAAGAAAAGATTTTATTACAAAAACCAGCAATCAACCCTATTTCTGCAAGAACAATGCACATTGAAGTCCCAGTTTGCAGACAACTGTTGGAATAGAGTGTTATTGTATTTCCAACCTCTTGATAAAAGACATTCAATTTTTTCTTATTTAGGGAAAATGAAGCCTTTCTTGACACTCTCGGAGAGGATGAATAACAAGACAGAAGAAAGTTTGTTGTTTCTTTTCCTCTGAAGAATGGTGTTATTGTAATACATCCCACCCTGATACATTGACTTAATAATAATGAAATAATGATAAATAATCATCTCTGTAGGACACCATCATTATTTTTGTAGCATTAACAGTTAGTGGAAATACTTGCCCTTTTGGACAAGGCGTAGTCAAGACGCATTCTGAATAGTCCACAATTTCAGAAGCGGATGCAGGCAATGCGAAGTGGATTAGGACGAACGAGGATGGAAGAAAGTTTCACGTCAGAGTAACAGCAAAGCTGGTCAAGGGATCCAAACCCAATCTGTAGAGGTGGCAGTTACAATTGAGCTGTTGGTACTGACACTGCCATATTTCTGAGAAGCACTGAACTTACTTATCCCTGATCAGAACTACCACCAGAAATATTTTCTCTCAAAGCTACAGGTTTTGATATATTAACTTACAGAGGCAAGCTGAATAACATTCTTTTTCAATTAAAATACCACATACAACATCTATAAGATGGATAAATTCACCTTGTATTCAGAACTGACAGTTGCTTATTCTTTCATGTCATCAGCAAGTCACCCACAGGTGCAGAGTGTTCTGACTTTCCAGCCAAGAAGATTTCAGATGCTAGATTTAAAATGACATATGATAATCCAGGAATGAAAATTAAGTGTCATGTATTCCTTCATAGAAAAAGAAACACCTA
>Ga0181612_102599_pt1 | contig 16423 bp, 4 predicted proteins | sample HoacroProtozoa21_FD_119630 | JGI IMG/M metagenome (GOLD analysis project Ga0181612, IMG submission 119630) | Hoatzin crop microbial communities from Cojedes, Venezuel. Combined Assembly of Gp0051906, Gp0051904, Gp0051908
ATATACCATGTATAATTGGTTTTAGTTTTGCTGTGTAAGGCTCGTAACGTTTTACTCAGATTATTTGAACAACATAATGTTTTTGTGATGAATGAGAGCAGCTGAGGAATTACTTCATTGGGTTGCTTTTCGTTGTAGAGGTCGGGCCACTTTGCTCGGTTCTGGAGCTGGAGTTTATCCGACTGACATTCTGGCAAAGTGAAAGCAGGATGTTTCAAGCAAAAGAAGTTTCTTTTAAAAAAAACTTTGTACACTCTAAGTAGCAATTTAGAGATTACACACTTTGGTAGCAAGAATCAGGCTCTTGGAAGGCTGTGAGAATCCAGACTTGTGGAGAAAAGCAATAAGACAGCAGATCATGTGCAGGTTTTTTCTCTTTCCCTTTTTCCTTTGCCTTCGGTCTGTAATGCTATAGACAGCTTGTCCCTTTTCTTACTCTCACCAGCTCTGTTGTGTTACCATTTGTAAAATATACACTGTATGCAGGCTCTGGAGCCTGTTTCAGATGCAGAAGGGCAGATGGGGCAATGTCCCGGAGATGGAGCAGGAGTGCTATGGCTCACTGTGTTGTGAGTTATGGAGCAGCAGCCCCTGGTTCCCCACTTCCCTAGTCCCACACAGGGTGGAAGAGGAGATGTGCTGAGACCTGAATCTGGGTCCCTTGGCAGTATTTCAAAATGCACCCAGTCCAACCACGTTGTGACATTTTGCCAACTATGATAGCTGGAAGGAAAACACAAGGTATGGGCAAAAGGAATCCATTTGGAAGTTCCTGCAACCCGTGGGGTTGTTTGGGCCAGCTCTTCTGACTATAGTGTTACCTGGATGGGGCTTTTTGGGGAACGCAGCGGCCCTCAGCAAAGAGACAAGGCGGACCCATGGACTCTAGTCGAAGCTTTTGGGCAGGCCTGAGCGTAGTGTGGGTGCTGTATTTACTTTTGTCCTTGCATGGGCAGCACCTGGAGCACTGCAGCTTGCTGAGGCTAACACCAGAAGAAATTATAATCTTAAGCAACTACCTACCCCAGTTGTCTTTTTAAAAAAAAAAAATCATCATCATTATTATTTACTTTTAAATAATGTTTTAACATCTATACTTAAAAATCCCTCAGCATCTGAGTCTTTGTGTCACTGCAGTCATGTGCCTTTTAGTCCTCCAAACCCTATCCTTTCTTTACTGAACCCTCATTCCTGTATGGTTGTATTTCCAAATGCCAGGCTTACAGCTGCTGTCTTTCATGTTAATTTCATCACTTATCTGCTCTTAAGGCTAGTTCACATTGTAGACTATACCGTTCTGTAAGTGCCCTGAACTTACTGGTATTCTGCTAGGTAGACCTTATTTTTAACTGTAGTAACTGTTAAAGCACTACACTTACTCACAGGGAATGATAAGCAACTGTGATGGACTTGGGCACATGAAAGTGCTACATAGGCTGCCGACACTGGATAAAGAGTGCCATGAAACAGCATTTTCAGAAGGGAATCTTAAAATAAACTAAATGCTGGTTTGCTCCGATAGCTGAAGGCTGACTGTTCAGACCCCTCAGCATTGGCATTTCCCATTTACAACCATTATGAACACTGTATTTTTCTGTATTTTAATTATTTCCCTACATTCCTGTGCCAAATTGGGCTTTTGAGTCACTATAAAAATTTGTAATGAGGCTTCCATTATTCTTTTAAGTATAACTAACTGGAGTTGGCAAATGTTAGCATGTGCCTTCCAGAATATTTGAAGTCACTTTCTTCTAAAAAACAGTTATTTATAATCAACCATTTAGGAAACCATATGCCAAGCTTGAAATAACACATAGTATTTATAAACTTTTATGTCTTTTCTGGGTTAATTTCTTATTCTCCATTGTCTTTCGTATACTATTAGCACTTATCTGGTTTATGAACTATATCTTACTCATGTACAGCTCCAGGCTTTCGGAGGTATTAACAGCATGTACTGTTCTCTTAATGTTCCTTTTCCTTTTTTTGATGTTTTCCAATTTAGTCTTTGCTTTGCTTCTTACAAACTTTTCTGATTAAATATGGTTTGAGTACGCAACATCTAGAAAATTTGAAGCTCAGGTTTCTTTAATACTGATGAATTCAGGTTGAAGGTTAGTAGCAGCTGCAATTTCAGCATCAGCTATTTTATTTATTGAAAGCAATACCTGTGCGTTGTAAAGTAATGAAATTCACTCTGTACGGAGGGAAAGGTAAAAAAAAAAAAGAATCGGCGAACAGCTGCATTTCTTAAATCAGCCCATCAGTTGTATTTATTAGGCCTCAGAGGTCTTGGAATGCATATTACTACCAAAAGGAACCTGGTAAGGTAAGATGTAATTAAAAGTTTGAGCACATTTTATATGATGACAGGAGACCATATTGAACAGTTACGATGAGAAATGTTATTATTTCTTGGTGAAAAAAGAGCAGACCGTTCTTTTGGGTGATACAGGTACTCAGTTTCTAGCACAATGTTTGTATTGTACTGCTTTATATAATTTTAACAAAAAATAGGAGAGAATTTCAACGGGGACTAGGGAAGTACTTCTTTCTTGAATAGTGCAGGAGTTTGGGAAGGTCTACTCTCAGAAATAAACTGAGGCTGGTCTCTGAGATTTTTTATTATTATTTTTAAGCTTGTTGATTTAGGCTGCCTGGGGAAGTGAGGTCACCTCTATTATAATTCTATTTTCAGTTCATAATTCAAATAACAATTTTGGACATGTAAGGTTGTGAGAGAAGTTTGAACTTTTTTCATTAAAAAATGTTTGGCATTTTCTGAGACATAGTAGATTGCCTCCTGTTATTATTGCAAGAGGAAAGAAAGGATTATTCTGTTACTATGACATTTTTCTAAACTATGCTTTAATAGAAAAAAGAGAAGTACATTGCTGGTGGAGCATTATTTCCTTGAAGCATAATAAACAAATACTGCATGTAATTCTGTTTGCTTTGTTCTCCTAGATCAGAGTTCCGATAAAGCAGAGCCAAATTATGTGGTGTAGAATGACCTCCACATAGCTGGTGAAATCTGCTACAGTGCAGTGAGCTCAGTGACCAAAAATAGATCCACCCTTTGTTGAGTGGATCCCAATGTCCTGGCCGGGGTTCCCCCTCACTCTTCAGGGCTCTGGTCTTAGTGGTGTTGTGACAGAAAGGAGACATAGTTACTTCTCTGTGTAATTATTCATGTAGTTTCATATATCGTCTGACTAACTGAAGTGGGCGTGAGTAGAGGGGATCCCTTTGGCTAGACTGGTATAAATCAGTGCTGATCAGAGGTCTAACTGGGGCCAAAGTGAATCAAGGTGAGTCCTGCTTCATACGCACTCAGACAAGTTCCACATAGGTCTGCATTGTGTTGGGTTCAAAATGAACATGTTAATTTGAAGACTAGTGTGCTGCTGCAAGCTTCAAGTCAGTTTTAAGTCACAGTTTTGATGACTGGCCTTTTGAGGCTCAACAGGTCTCAATTTGTTGCCTGGCAAGAAAAGATAATATGTGCAGCTGAGGTGTCAGTTCAAATAGAAAGGAACTTACTGTCGTAAAACCTACACTTGCTTTTACAGTGAGCTTGCCAACCTAGGCTGCTCTGATAGTGTGTACAGGAGAACTTCAGCCTCCTTCCCCGTGAGATGCTTTTCTTCTTAGATATGTGAATATGTACATGCTGAAAAACAAGTAGCATATTTTTCCTCAGCTTTTATTTTTTTATAAAACCTTCACTTCAAGCATTATTTCTCTGTATCTTACTTCTTTCTGCTTGTGCTGAAATGTGTTACTTGTCCGTCTGCTGGGGCAGCCCCATCCTGAAGTGCTGTGTCAGACGGATGCACATCACGCGGGCCTTCTCTTACGCTGCGTCCGGCAGAGCGGTGTGGGCATCACTGACATGACAGTACTTATTATTACTGTTAAATGAATAATTCTGTCTTACTTCTGGACTGAGATAGATATATAATTTAATCCAATTTAAATTGTTTAGGTTGCTCATTTCTTGATTCTTCTCATGGCTGTGCTATGACAGCCAAAAAATAACCACAGCATCTGCTAGTCAGCTTGTGTCACCGTATCCCACTTGCAATATCCTTGTGCAGTAGATGTTTTTTCTCGACATAGCATGACCTGATGGAAAAGAAAAAAATATGTAGTACTACTCTGTTGGTAGTTGCCTGTAGGTAGAATTGTCAGCAGGTTCAATTCCAGTCATTTAGGTTGAATATTCTTCTGGCAGACACAGGTGCAGGCTGGCCTCCCTCTTGCAACCTGGTGTAGCTTCTTGCACATGACACCTTAAAGGAGAAAAGTGCTTTAACTAAAGAAATGAAAGATGAGGAAAACAGAACCAGAGAAAAGAATAAAAGATTCTTATCTCTTGTTCTGTGCCCTTAAATCCAGTGGTATCTTCTCAGTCAGGACTATGTTCCCAGAAATGTTTTACTAATTAATCTACAGAAAGAATGGAGGGAAGGGGAGAAGGAGGGGAGTGAAATGCTTTCGACATGACTCTGTTTACACTTCAGCCCCTTTTTTCCATTGTTGTTTGAATGTGATCCTGCTTGGACAGATTTCTGAAATACACTCAATACTTATTCAAAGGCCCTTACAAATGTTCTAACAAAATTCCTGCTAGAGCAGCCACCCCGCCTTTATCTTCCTCTGCTGGGGAATTTATTCCATGGAGACCTCTCCCCCTAGCTTGCATGGAAGAGGTCATTTAACCACACTGGGCTGGGCTCCGGCTCTTTAGAAAATCAATACAAAATCTTGCTTCATTTAACACAAATCTATTAGGTCAGTGTAAATTGGAGGATGGGGAGAGGGAAAGGGGTGATGCCGCTAGGCAGCTTTCCTCCTGCACTCTTCGTTTTCTTTCACGTGCTCATCTCTCACGACTGACCATCTCTGAGGCTAGTAATTTTAATAAGCTGTATTTTGTGTTTTAACAGTTCACACAGTGTTCTATAAAATGACTCACAGTACAGTGTACCAGAAAGGAAGCATCCGCATTAATTTTGCTTTGCTGCTTTACGGTGTTTCACTGTGAGAGCTGTCTGTTTTCAGGTAGCTGGCTCACAAACAGAAATGCTTGTGGGCTGTATATACCACAACTTCTGCAAAGAGTGGTAGATATTAACCTTCCTGCCCCTGAGGACTGTCACTTCCACAGGGGTGGGGAAATTAATTAAATATAATTTTTGGACTAATTTTGGTGTCTATACCAATACACTTTTTAACACTGCAGGAATTTTTTTGCTTGACTAAGAATACTTGCGGTCATATCTGACAAATATTTTCTTGAGTTACTAGTTTTATTTAGACCCACATGTGTGTGTACCCACTTCTATGAATATGCAGATATTGCAGTGGACTTAGATTTAAATTATTTTTCAATAGTTTTCTGTAATTTTTACTTTATAATTTTTATAGTAGGTGGATGAAATGCTTTAGAATAATTCCAGAAGACAACTCCTTATACTTACTATTGCATAGTTTAATTACAGGAAGGCATCTCTGGCATGTAGTTCTTCACTGAGGTTTTGTTCATGGTTTTTGAGGGATTGACTTTAGCAGGAGAATTTTTTTCCACTATGTCACGTGAGAAAAATAAAGAAGAAATGGAATTAAATTAACTCTGAGTGGACCTGGATGTATAGCTACATGTCAAGTGAAATAAATGAAGAATAAAATGCTGAAGAGTAGGACACGATACTATATTGATTTTGCTGCTATAATAATTAATTCTGTCATTTGGTTTTATACTTCTGTATTGGTGGAACTAAAGGCCAATTTACAAATACCCTTCAAAGTAAAAATTTGGTATGCCTAGCACTGTAGGATGTGCTACAGGCTTTAAAATCAAAGAGTTTTTCATATAGAAAAGATAATTTCCCACTACTGTAGGTGTCAAAGGGGCAATCTAATTAAATAGGCAGACTGTTTTCTAAACACGTAACTGAATGCTCTTGAATTATTTTACGTAATGATAATATAGGGCTTATTTCAGATTTTGCTCATAGATTTGAACTTTGGCCTATTCTTGTCTGTAAACGTTAGGACTGCTGGGGCACTAGTGATCATTGCCGTACAATGAACTTGTTTTGTGGTCTGGGACAATTAACAAACACATTTGAACAGATCAAGCGCTTTGTGAGCTTTAAAATCAAGCAGCAATTTTCAGAAATAATTCTTACAGGTTCTCACTGCTCAGTGAAGCTTTACGAAGTTACATGTTCTCTGGCTTCCACTAAATGCAGACATTATATTTACTCATTTATACAAAATTTAGCACCTGTCATTGAACTGAATCTATGTATATTGGAGACATATTTGCATAGAGTTAATCTATTATTTATTTGATTTATATCAAAGTATTTAATTGCCTGTTTATGTGAAAAGTATTTTTTTATTTGCAGAGGTCTTTTTATTACTATCCATGACCGGGGACACATTGCTACAATGCTTAAATCCTGGCCAGAAAGTACCATCAAGGTAAGTTCTGTTTTAGTTCTGTGATAAAGCTGATGCTAGTTTGCACCAGGGTGATTTGGTTAAGATATTTTTATAAGCTCTTTATCAATTGGATTTCAATGGTTTCTTACCTCATTTTTTAAATAGAAACAATGCTGTGACAGCCAAAGTTTGAGGCATTTAAACACTTGTTTAGCTATAAGCATCCTTTACTGATTAGTTGGTAAATTACGTGGAATATTATGCATCAGAAAAACCCAGCATGCTTTTTCTGCATTTCAGGGAATGACAGAATGGTTGAGGTAGGAAAGGCACCTCTGGACATCATGGAGAGCATCCTCCTGCTCAAGCAGGGTCACCCAGAGCAGGTTACCGAGGGCCGTGTCCTGTTGGGTTTTGAGTATCTCCAAGGGTGGAGTCCCACAAGATCTCTTGGAAACCTGTTATAGTGTTTGGGTTAATAGTTCTCCACATATGATACCTGATGAGCTCTCTCACAAAAAAATATTGAATTTTCAATTAAAACGGCTTGTCACAGAGTATGAAAAGGAAATGGTTGTGTTGTCAGCTGCTTGTCATACTAAACACTTCTGTCCTTTACTGTGAAAAATCTTTCTTTTTAGCGCAGTTTTGTGGGATTTACGGAGTCCTGTATTTCTGTCAACGAAAACACATACTTCCTCATATGTATAAGTAGAATGGAGTGTTTTATTTGCTCAAGGGAAGAATCCATACATCTTTGAAGGGTAAGAACCAGGTGGCTGTAGACAGCCCTGTCAAAGGCCAGGAGGAGTGGCTGGCTCTGGTTCTTCTGGAAACAGCCATGACAAAACCCAGGAGCCCAGGGTTCTTCTTTTTTTGTGGATAACTTCCTTTCCCTTCCTATTCTGTTTTCATATTGTTGACAGAAAAACCTAGGCGGGAACAATGCCAGTTCCCTTGTAATGTAATATTAAATACCTCTCTTGTATATTCTTAAAAGTTTTATATCAAAGTCACATTTACAGTGAAGCAAGAGTCTAAAACAGTGTCACAAACCGACAGTGAAATGCAATAAAACAATTCTGGGCCTTTGCTGTACTATTGACTTGTTTGTACCTGTTAGATTTTTCACATGAAAATTAAAAAACGATGGTAAGAAGGTAATGGAATACTTAGTCTATACAAGCAAAGAAGTGATTTTTACAGTGCTTTGATTTCTTCCTCCAGGCTATTGTGGTGACAGACGGAGAACGTATTCTTGGTCTTGGAGACCTTGGCTGTTATGGAATGGGCATCCCCGTTGGTAAACTGGCACTGTATACAGCATGCGGAGGAGTAAAACCTCATGAGTGTCTACCAGTGATGCTGGATGTGGGAACAGACAATGAGGTAAATCCTTGTCGGAGGTGGAGTGAGTATTGGCTGTTTGAAGGAAACTATATAAAAAGTTGTTTTAGTTGGTTGTAACACGGGCTTTGATTATGTGCAAACTAGAAAATCCTATGGAAAAAGTTTCATTCTGATACACAGTGTAGATATACTCATCCTAAAGCACAGTGTAGGCTGTTCTGTAAGGCTCAAGAAATTAAGCATGCTGTTGTCTGTAAAAACGTGCTGCATAAATTGTACATCTTAAATAGTGCTATGGGAAATCAGATCTCAAGAAAAGGGGGACGATAGAGTTAAATACAATTTAAGGAAGCATTCTTTCTCCACTTCTGCTGCAGAATTCCTCTGCAGTGACTTCAGATGTGAATTCTGACTGTGCTCCTCATTTTAGTGAACAGCTTGAAGCTATAGCCTAGTCTGTGCTGGGAATGCATATCTACATATTTCATTTGTACATTGACTTTGGCTATAGAAAGCGCTGTAATGCTATGAAATTTCCGAAAATGAAGTTCTAATGCTTGAAGTAAGTGGATTGTACCCTCTTAACTTGGCTTCCCATTTGTGTGAAGAGCAGAGATTTAAAGTTGTTGAAAATTGGCTTTGTTATTTCCAGGACTCCCGGGATTACTGGCTAATTACTTGGCCCCTGTTCTTCCTTCTTTGTTTTTTCTGAAAGAATACTTGAATTAGTGACTCTGAACGATGTCAAATTAAATATCACCAGCAATATTATTATGCTTTATCAGAATTAAACAAATGTTATTCTATAAATGATAAAAGTGTTAAACTTTATGCGTGATAAATGTGTCAGAGATTTGTGTGTATTATAGCAAATAAAGCATTCCCATACCAGTTCATTTAGCTGGGACTTGTAGATTGTTGGGTTGGGTGTGTGCATCTTCAGCTTAATATGTACACCTCCACCCCTACCCCGCTGGAATAATTTCCACAATACATCAGGAAACCATTACTGAACTGAGAAATGCCTTGCTACCCTCTCTCTCTATCCCCCAAAACCCTCCTTCTGAAAGTGGACAGACTTACTTACGAGATGTGTCTGAACACTGTAGCACATAGCCATATCAAATCACATACAAATTTCATTAGCTATAAAATGTATTTATCCCTGGTTTGAGCAGCTGAGCCAGTTATCTAATCTATTCTTGAATGTTTCTAGACACTTCATTGCATCAGTTACTTCTGATACTGCAGCAGTCTTTCCATTTTGCTTTTATGCCTGAGTTTCACTGTCATTTTTAGTTTTTCACAGTGTGTTGTATTCTTAAAATATATCAAACATATATATACACAAATAGCAAAAACTACATTTCAAAATGTAGATGTGTGGTGGCTTTTTCCGATGGGGACTGGTTGCTCAGATGTCTAAGCATTTATCTAAAACAGCTGTAACTGGGAATGAGACCTCAGAATTCTGCTGTAGGAATACGAACAGGTGGGACTCTACTGGTGTACCCCTTGCCTAAGAAGACTGCATGGGCCTGGTGATCTTCACCTGGGTGCAGTTCCCTGGCTACTTTAGTCAAAGTCAGGGAGCCTGGGGCACCAGGTCCCTTAATTTCTTCCCTCTAACACCCTCAGTCTCCCCCAGAAGCACATCCCTGTTCCCTCCCTAACGCTGGTGTTTGTGTAACCAGGTGGGGAGCTGCTGCAGAGAACTGAAATGACAAAAAAGGGATCACATTTTGCTGGCTAAGCTGATTATAGTAGGTCAAACTGCTGTGAATTGCACTGCAATTCCTTATCGTAAAATCTAAACCTCTTGGACAAATAACTGTATATTTATGCTATATTTTCTTACTCTAGCCAGGGTTTTCCATAATAAGACACAATAGAAATCACTCTCATAACTTGAGCACATATAAATAATAATTATACTGAACATGTTTTTTGAAATGTGCAGATGTTTTCCATTTAGATTAGTTCCTTTTCCCTTTCTGTGGGGGCCTCAGTAATTTAAAATAAGATTTAAAATATGTATTTTTGGCAACTATAATGCTGTTGTGCTCAACCTGCAAATTCTCCAGAAAGATTAAATCTTACTCTAAAGCAGATTGTAAGAAAAACTTCACAAATTCTTATCCTGTATTGTTTTGTTGTGTACAAGACCCAAAACAGTAACTCTGAGGAGCAACTGACTCAATTTCTGATGATTATTAGAAGTGTTCATACTGTTAGTTTTAGCAGAGGTATTTTTAGCTGGAGTATTATCCTGCTGCTCATAAAACCAAGGAAAGAGACAAAAGGCAAATAGAGCATTCCTATACAATTGCCTAGACAATAAGCAAGAGAAATGGAAAGTGCTTATGAGCAAAAATTGGCCTAGTAGAAAGACTTGCATGATCAAACTATTAAATTAGTCCATGCAGTCGGTGAGGGACTGACCATCTAATAGAAGTGGCGTTGACCACTTCCAAAAATAATATGCCTGTTTCCAAAGTCATTGACACACTGGAGGCAATTGGTCTCTCGTAAGACATTTTTATCCAAAGCATTTAAAACATTATTTGGAGTATTAGTTATGTACCAGAGACCATTACAAACTCACTGAAAGTTGTGCCTTACCCAGTAGCCACGTAACTTTCAGGCGTGAGGATGGTGCTTCTCAGGTGGGATTTTCATCCAAGTAAAACATACTCAAACACCTGTCTCAGTACTGATATGAAAGTGGTGTTGGAAATGCTGAGGTGATGTGATCTTTGGATTCTTGGAATTCATCTAATGTCATAAAGGTATATGTTAATCACCTTGAAATGGTTAAAGAAACAGACTGCAGAAGAAAAACAAATGGTTGTCAAGGTACAAGCAACTACAACTTCGTGGAGACCTCCCTGAAACACATGTACACAGCACTGTAAGTGGGATGGTTTAAGGATGATAGGAATAATCAAGCTGAATCACGGGAAAACATTTAAACATTACGATGTTTAAATGATGATTGTTTGCTGCTTAAAACATATTATTAAGCTCTCAGAAAATAAGCAAAGTTGAAGCAAGCCAGTTGGTTAAAAATGAGCCTGGCTTACAGGAATGTGAAAACTGGCAGTTTAAAAAAAGCCAAGCAGCAAAACCCAATAATAGAAACCAAGTTCAAAACCTGGGTTTACAGGCAATAAAAATGCAAAAGCCACTGAAGAAAATAAACTTAATCTGTATGAATTATGAACCATAAGAATGAGGATTTCTATTGTTCCTGATGCTTTACCTTAATGGTGGTACTTGTGCAAGTATTAGATTGTCAGTATAAATATGGTAGATATTTTGAAAATGTCAGATTTATCTATCTTGGCAAGAAGTCTTTCCATTTCATTAACAGCAAATGAATATGTTAAGCAAAAGCTTTAAAAATTTGTCAAGATCCTTAAATCAGAATGTCCAAATAATGCTTTGGCCAGTTCTTTTTAAAAAAACTCTGGTAAAAGCTTTCTGACCATGCTGAGCTGGGTGGGGAGGAAGTACTGGGGTTTTTTAATTATATCTGGAATGAACTGAGAAGTTCAGGAAGAATGGATTAAAGTCAAGGTTCTTATTTAAAATGCAATGATCCTGGTTGCTCTAACCTGAGATAAAGAATTGAGGAAAATCAGAAAGTTTGACTAATCAAGAACTGAGGGTAAAATAACTATTGCTGATTATCATGGGCTTATTAAAAACAAATTTAATCTAATGTTAAAGTGAGTTTACATGTTTTTGGTTGACTCTTATTTTTATCTTCAGTAACACATTTGAATTCATACTGTTCCTTTTAAGAAATGCACCAATGAAACAACAAACAACCCTCCTGTGCTCCTAGAAGAAATGCAGTTTAAAACAGATTTCTGCAAGGAATAATCAAATAGTTGTGGTTTTATGGTATTTCATTTCTGTTTTTCAGCTCTGCAATGTTTAATGTCTTTATCAACGACTTGGAGGCAATGTTTTTGATGCCCAAGGTTCATAGATGAGCATTGGTTTAATAAAAGTACTATTATCCAACCAGAGCAGGAATGAAATCTAGAAAGACTTATGGCTTGTATTCTATAGAAGTCAAATCAGTGGTGAAAGGGTTTCTTCTGACCATGAAAATCTTAATCTAATAATGGATGCTTAACAGAGGAATGAGAACTGTGTTTATTTGGTACCTTACAAGAGAAACTCTGACATGATTGCACACGTAGATGCAATGCTGGCAATGGCCAGTTGTGGGAGCTTTGGAAAGATTAATTGCATGTTACGGTTTAAAGGCAAAATATTTACTATAAATTTCAGCTTAGGTAGAAAGCATTCAACTCTTCTAAATAGCACTTTCACACAACGCAGAAAAGCTGAGGCAGCTGGTACTGCAAGAACTTTTTATATAGGCCGTTTCTAGGAGAAGACATGTTGGTGCTCCAAGCGCTGTGACAGTGGCCACACGCCAGCCATCAAGATTCCTCTGGTGTCCGAAGTCACTCCAGCTGCAGCCGTGATGGCTTCAAAGCTGGACCTGCAAACCTTCGCTTGCCCTGGGTAGACAGAGTTAAATAGCTGGCTGGTCATATGTATACGCCATTAATGTACAGACGAATCATGACAGTCAGCTCACTTCTTGCGAATGTGTATCTGAAGTCATTCTTCATTCACATAACTGTCAAGTACAGACATTGAAGTACTGAACAGTGCACAAGAGAGAGAAACGTGGGGCAGCTGCTAGGGCAGCTACTCCTTCTCCATCTGCCACACCTCAGGGACTTGTGGGCTGCTGGTTCAAGTTATTTCCTGCATGCTTACTTTGGAATATTTTTTCCCTTAACTTACTACAAATATTTAAAAGCAGAAATGCGTTTCCCCAAATTACTTCCAATTGTCATAAGAACTGGTACCAGCCTTCCAAGCCTTTCATGTTCTTTAAAAATAATTACCTATGAATGTGCAGATGGAAACTGTTGAGAAAACAGAAACAAACCTTCTTGTATTATTCATACTCCAACCAATATAGAAAACTGGACAGAAGAAAGTTGAGTATGGAGGAAACCTGCAATTTCATACCTTGTCATTCTAAATGTATCAGACGTATCATGTAAACTGTGTACAGCCATAGGGATTTCTAAGTAAAAGACAGTCACAGTTGTCATTCATATGTAGATGAGTGGCACATTTACAGTTTTTCATGTATTAAATGTATTGTGGAAGGCTTATTCTCTCTGAATTTGAAAATGTCCTTTTGCCTTCCCCTTGAATGATGGTAGTTAGAATTAGAGACTGCATTTCAATGATAATTTTACTGTAAAATAGTAGTAGCATTTCCCAAACTCTGTGAATAAAGATTGCCCCTGTCTACATAAAAAGGATCTATTTTTGTATCTGGTGCTTATTTGTGAATCTCATTTCTAGGTTATATTTTCCATTGTGTTCCCTGCTAGTTTTGAATATTTCTGAAATACAAATGACACCATGTGTCATCAAAACAGGAGGTTTCTACTTGCATAGCTTTTCATTTAGCTATTTTAAAATGTCACTGACCAAATTAACCTGGTTGACAGAGGTTTTTTCAATCTTCCACAAAAGAGTCAGGCCAGGGAAGGTGCTCAAAGGTAATGTTGAGGCCCAATGGTTCTGAATTCCAGGCACGAAAATTTGTAAAACTATTGATGAAGTAAATCTTCTGTAGCTCTTTTATCATCTGGCTGCTGCCTGTCCTTGCCATTCTGGTAGGAGATAATTGCACTCTCCTTCACTAATTAAGTTCTATTTCACAAGTGCATTTTTTCCCCCCCTTAGTTCTTGCTGCTGGACCTTTCCCTCGATAAAGGAGAAAATGCATGAATATTCCTTTTTCCTCCCCTTTCTCCGCTTCCAGTTGGCAAGAAAATATTGTGGTAGGATATTAGTTTTTCTAGAGTCATTCTCATGAGTCATTTCTTCTTTTCTCTTTTCAGTCTTCAGAAGTACTGAAAAGTAAAGTAATTTCTGAATTACAATTCTGTCTAGCCCATTGTTCAGAAGCAAAAAACAGATTTTTTTAATTTGTGGGAATTGGTAGTCTCCTTTTAAATCAGTTCAGTTATTTGGAGTGGACTGAATATGCATTAGAGGAGGGAATGGACAAGTACAATCTGTTTTTATACATGCGTCTTCTAAAATTGAGGTGGTTTAGAGACATCTTTCCAGTGTGTTTCAGAACATTCCACCTCTGAAATAAATACGGCGTCGCCCATCGCTCCTAAGCATGCTTTATTTAAACAACAGGAACAACTGAAACCGTGCCAGTGTGCAAATTACACTTGCAGACCTAAAGAATGAGCTGGGGAAGGGATGGCACATAGGAGAGCCACCATTTCCCCTCAGTGCAGGGGCGCTGGGCAATGTGCTTGAGTGGATCACAAGTATCCGACAGCTGATGTTTTTCAGGAAGTTTTTGGAGACCTTTTCTTGCTCTTTAATGTTCTCTTAGTGAATAGTTACAAGATGTCTGATAACACATTCACAACTTCAAAGTTTCAGGACTTGTTTTGACTCGGTATTTTAACTCAGACTTGTTGAGAATTTGTCTGTGTCACGTTTTTGTTGACTAATGCTGAAGCTGGTATCAGTTAGTATCGAAATTCTTACCACGATGGTGGTGAAAGATGTGGTTAGGTGAATACTTATCCAAGGATATCTTCTGTAACATTTTAGAATTCTTGTTCTGTGTTTTCTTGTATATACTGATTTTTCTGCACTTTATTTCTACAAAGCAGATGTGGAAGAAATTGTATTTTTGATGTATTTTTCTGAATCTTGGGGGAAGAACAAACCCTTTGAATCTTGATAGATTATTTTATTCTAGTACAGACATTATCATTATTGCAAATAATGAATCAGAAAAACAAGAGTCTCCATAGGTCTCTCTAATCAGACCTCAGTCAAAATTCTTTAAAATATTTGGTCCCATTATATTGCATCACATAAAGTTAGGTAGCATTTCTTGAGTAACTTGCTGTTTATAAAGCAATAAGATGAGGAATGAAATAACATAGAATTCTGATGTATTTGTTTATTTTTAATTCAATAATCATAGTAAATGCTAGTTATTCCCATCTCAATCTAACCATAGGTGCATACTCAGTCTTTCCATTCATTTACGTGGAAGTGTTTGTGCACACACAGATATGTCCGTTACATCTCACGTAAAGTTCACATGTCTGGGCTGTTAGAAAATTCCGTATTTTCACAGGACCCTATCATCAACAGAAATGGTAAATTGTTACTGGATAGAGGGGCCTTTATTGCATGGAATATTCCGTAGTTTGGAATCCTGTGTTTTATTTGGACACCACATTTCCTGTTTTAATCTTGTTAAAAGTGTCAGTCTGCATGGTAGCTTGCGTTTGACTTTTGTCTGTGATTTTTTTTCTCCGTATGTTTCTTGACCTTCTGTCCAGAATTTTTCTGAGAGCTATAATAAATTTTCACAGACGCTTTTTTATTCCCCAACATATCCAGTGTGATGTGTGCAGGCACGCTCACTGACAGGATGCATCAAGCAATGGTCATGGAGAGTAACAGGTAATAACTGCAAGAAAGAAAAAAGAGAAAAGGACGTAAAATCTTACTAGCCAAACAGTTGCTGTCTTTAGTCTTAGCAAAGAAAAATGTCTCATTCTTCACTGTTGGCTTTTCTCCTTGAGCCAGTAAGAGCTCAAAGTCATGCTTAGGTGGACCTCAGTTTTGAGCGAATGCCAAGGAAAACCAATGTTAGCAGTTAACGTTATCTGTTAGGTAGCCTTAAAAATACAGTTCAGTAACATTCAAAAAACCATTTGCATCATGATTTTCTTGCAAGAAATCAGAAAGAAATTTGCTGACTGTGTGTTTTACACAATTATTTTAATAGGTTTTAATAGTGGATGTTGCTTTATTTTAGAATTCACTTCTGCAATTAAACATCTAAGAATCAAATGGTAATTTTTTACTGAATATTCAATAAATTTCTGTTATAGTTTAACCCGGCAGCCAACAACTAAGCACTGGACAGCCGCTCGCTCACCCCTCCCCTTCCCCCCACAGTGGGATGGGGAAAGAGAAATAGACAAAAGGGGAAACTCGTGGGTTGAGATAAAGACAGTTTAGGCAACAAAGGAAATACTACTACTGCTACTACTGCTAATAATGATAATAATGATGATAATAATGAATATGCAAGAAACCTACATACAATACAGTTTTTCTAACCACCCAACAACTGATCCACAGCCAGTCACTGACCAGAAATCGCGGAATGCCAAACTTGCAAATTTTTGAGAATTTCACACAGCTCCTGAAAAAAAACAGACTCCCAGAGGACTTCGAACTCCTGGGCAAGAAGGAAAGCCATCCTTCTGCCCCCTGGCCAATCACCATTCATAAACTGAGCATGATGTCTATGATATGCAATATTTCCACTGGCCAGCTTGGGTTAGCAGCCTGGCTGTGCTCCCTCCCAGCTCTTGTACACCAGCTCATTAGCTGAATATGAGAAACTGAAAAAAATGCTTGATTTCGTAGCAGCAACTGAAAACATCGGTGTTATCAACATTCTTCTTGTACTAAATCCAAAACACAGCAGCTACTGAGAGGAAAA
>Ga0181612_171463_pt1 | contig 16422 bp, 10 predicted proteins | sample HoacroProtozoa21_FD_119630 | JGI IMG/M metagenome (GOLD analysis project Ga0181612, IMG submission 119630) | Hoatzin crop microbial communities from Cojedes, Venezuel. Combined Assembly of Gp0051906, Gp0051904, Gp0051908
CCCTAGTGAAGCCCCATCAGGAGTACTGCGTCCAGTTCGGGGCTCCCCAGTTCAAAAAAGACATACCACAGCTGTGCAGTTCTTGGTGGGCTGGGGGTGCCTGTCAGCAAAATGCTGCCCGACCAGGTTCCAGATCCCCGCCACTGACCGGATGTGCTGTTGAGGGTAGTCACACATTAGGTGGGGGACAAATTATTGAAGGATTAAGCAAAGAGAGAACCAAGAGCGTGCCACGTAAACTCACGTGGTCCTACAGTGTTGTGAAAGTAAAGGGTTTGCTTGGCCTTCGCTTTCGGGGAGCCGAGAGGAGAGAAGAGGCACTAAAGATGTGCAGTTGGGTGTTTAATGCGGACTATATGAATGAACACTGAAGTCCCACTCTTCAATGATTCTGTTCATTGTTCTCTATTCAGATATTTTTGTCTCATAAATTTGTACGAAATGCTTAAAGTTTACGGTTGTTCTTCTTAGCCTTTATTGTAGCTTTCTTACGTTGTAAAGCTTGCTGCTGGGTGTAATGGTCTCGCTGTAGGGAAACAGAGATCTTCCACATTTGGAACAATAACTTTTATTGCAACTAAGTCAAAACACTTTTAAAATACCACTATACAATTTTACTTATAAAAATGAGCCAGATTTTGTCTAAATTATAAATCAAAAACTAGAAAAGGGATCGCACTTCTATTAGATCTGGCAATTTACTTGGCAAAACCTACTAAATAACTGTGAGAGCTTTCATTCCTTCTTGGTCTTTAAACTAGTTTATTTCAGTTATTTACAGGTAAATGAAACCTGTGCAATCTCCAAAATCTGAATGTGATGAGTTCTGTTTTTTTCTCCAGTGGGATGGGATGACTCTTTTTAAATGGAAACTTGTTAACATATTTATACTGATAAACTGTGAAAGGTGTATTGCTAAAGTAACTCTCAGCTCTTTAAATGCACTAGGAATTGTGAATCTTTCCATTCCTTTCTTTTCAGTACTTCCAAAATTCATTGCCTTTTTAAGTGCCAAAGTGTAGAACAGCAAGAGCGCAGAGTGCGCAGTGCTGAACAGTGCTGTAGATCACCTGGACCACGTGAGGGATAGGTTTCAGAAGTAAAAGGAGGATGCAGGTAAATGCTGCTGTTCATTCACCAGTTGCTCCTAAGTGGAACAGGCTTTTAAGTAATGAGTAAATCAGTTGTGCAATACTGTTTTAGAAAGTATACTGTAGTTGCAACCCAGATGCGCACCAACTTTAATATATGATAACAATGCCTAAGAAGTGTGTGTTCTTGTGCAGGTGTCTTGCAAAAGCAATAGCTTATTGTCTTTATTTCAGGTGGGTATTCATGTCTGTAGCTGTTGGCTATAGCTATAGTTTGTTGGAAAATCCAACATGCAGAATGTTTTTGGACCTAAATTGACTTGAGGTGACATATAACCTGTATATAACATACTTAAAACAATTTTTTTCTGGTCCTTTGCATGCCTCTGGAACCCTATGCCACTTTTATATTTTAAAAGGGAAGTTTCTCTGGTGTATTCTTGGTGTTTCTCTTCTTGTTCTAATCTAGATTGTCTCTCTTGTTGTTATTTGAAATATCTACCCAAGCTTATGTGGAAGCTGACTAACAGAAATGGCATGTAACCACTGACAGATTAGACAAGCTTTTCCTTGCATTTTCTTTCATATGTGGTAATATTAAATGTTTTAGGAGTGGGAGGTTGAAAAAAAAAAAGACTCTTTAACTTGACAGATTATTATCTTCAGCAGTGGGAGTCCACAGTTATGAGGAAAAGTAGGAGGTAAGAAATGATTTTTTCTATGTTCTTGAGTTAACTTAGTTTGGTATTTAGCTTGACAGCATATGGCACTAGTGCATGAAGGTTAACAAATGCATGCTGACTTGATCCAGCTTAATGAAGGAACGGATGGATAAAGTTGTTTAGCTTGATGTCCTACTGTAGAAAATAGTAGTAATCTTCAAAAAGGGAGAACTGTCATTTTGGGGACTTTTTTGTTGGTGGTAGCGTTTTTTGTTTTGATTTTTCAGGGAGGATGTCAAAAGAGGTGTCTTGCTCCAGTTTTCAAGCCAAATTTTGCTTCTGAGCTTCTTCCCAAGAAGCATCTCTTTGGGTATGAGCCAGGCCACAGAGAGTATGTTAACTGGAATTATTCTCCTAGCTGTAATTGAAACTCTGGTGGTGAATAATGGGTTGCCTTTTTTTTTTTAATTTTGATCTCCATTAGATTGGATACATACATCTATATGGTAATTAATTAGTGGGTTCTGTGGGTTACTGACTTAGCTTTTCACCTGGGTTCAACTCTCTCAAGTTAAAATAAGCTTGATGATTTTTTTTTTTTTTTTGTTCCTTTTTATGTCACAGAACCAGTAGTGCATTCAGTGCAATTATAATTTGTAATGCAAAGAAGCCCTTCAGTTGTGGCTGGCTGGTATGTTTGGAATACTAAGTCCATAGATGATGATGATAGTGCAGCCATAAAGAATCACGGGTAGGGGCACCAGCAGACAGGCAGAGAGAACAGGCTCCTGGGATCATGAAGTGAGTATCTGATGGGTTTCTCTTTGGAGAATTAGGATGTTTATTTTCATTTGAATATGCGTAGCTAATTTGTAAAAGTGAAACTTAACCCTTTTGTGGTGTGCAGTCTGTTTATTCAGAAGTAAATTCCAGGAATTAGCGCTGCAGGAGGGAAAGTGGATGTTGAGGCCTTAGGAAAAGTCAAGTACTGGTGTTTGTGGCAGCTTTCCTACTGAAAATCCCTCCAGGTTTATATCCCAGTGAAAAATGGGATATTCCTTTGTGTTGTTTGGTTTTGCACTGGTGTCGGCCTGACTGCATGCTGGCATAACCTGTCTCCACTGAAGACAGGGTAAATGTGCCAGCGAGAACTTTTAATACAGTTATTTTTGCCCTTTGCCCTTACTAATTCAGCAGTGGATGCTAACATTATCAGCGTCTGATGTTCTGTGTTAATAAGGCACAGATTTGGTTCTTCTGCTAACAGGTAACTTTGATCAGATGTGCCACTTCTCTTGCTTCTCTCTGTGAAATCATGCTGCTATGAAATTCAGGATGGTTTAAAAGAAATTATATAATTAAATTATAATTTCTTTTTAGCTGGCATTTCTGGTGTGGTATACAGCACACCTCTGTGTCAGCAATCTGATGCTCTTTGGTGTAACCTCTTCTGCAAAAATGAGAAGTCTGATCATGTTTCAGAATTTAGCGATCTCAGCTCAATCCTTTGCCATGCGGTGAGTGTTAGATTACCAATCATGGGCCCCTTGATGGCAATCTCATGCTTTTTGACTGTGGTCTTTGAGACTTGTCTCCCTATTTTAACAACAGATTTGTCTGTTTTTTTTTTCTTTCCTTTTTTTTCTCCACCTTTTCCTCAGAAATGCACATGCATCTGTCTTTGACAATCCTGTTACTTCCCAGAAAGTCTCCTTGGTTGCCATTCTGAAACTTTGTGGACCATTTAGAATGGTGGCATTTCCATCCAGTGTTGGCTTAATGGGAAATAATACCCTTCTTGATGAATTGCATGATCTTGTGGCTAGGGAAATAAGAACCAAAGGTGCTTTCCTAGTTTGTTAGTTCATGGAAGCACTTTGTGCTGATGGAATGAGCTCTTGCTGTTCTTTAGAAAAGAAACAAAAGAAGGGAACAGGTTACAGCTCCAGTTTAAATTAAATCACTCTGGAAATGCTTGTGAATCATTTTAAAACTGTAAGAATGGACAAGCTCGTTGTATAATGCTATGGCAGGAACCACTTTAGTTACGGGTGGAAGGAGGAGACTGCTTTCCTCAGCATTAGCAGAATGTTAATTCTGCAATACTTGTAGAATTTTTGAAAAAAAAACACCCAACAACTTTCAGAAACGTATCTGAAATGAAGCTGTGCGTACTAAATACAGTTCTGAACCTTTGGGAATAGGGCACCACACAGCCATCTAGCTTGAACTTTTGTTATTTTTCCATTAACTGCAGTAATGATTCTACTTTTATGATGACTCAGATGAATTAATTTTTCTTGTGTGTTTTCTAGTGCAGTTGCATGTGGTCTGGCATCACTTCCATTTGAGCTGGTTGAGTTTCCAGGAATCCTGCTTGTCCTGTGCTTTGTTGTTCTGCATTGCCTTCCTTCCCCATTTGCACTTTGTCTCCTGCTCTGCCTTTTCTCCTCTGTTTTGTCTTGTGCCCTAAAGCTTCTCAAGTTTTTCATCTCCTTCTTCCTTCAGTAGTCTCTACTCTCCTTCCATTTTCAACCTTTAACATTTAGAGCCTACTTAATGAACAGGAAAAATTGCACACTTCTCCCTTGTCCACCCAGGCTGCAGAGAAGCAGGCCCACTTCCCCGGGTGGAGCTGCATTCGTGCTGTGGGCACAGCAAGGAACAGGCCGTCAGGCCACTGTATTGCTTGAGAAAACCTGTTCTTACCATTCACAGGGGTGGCTTCTTGGATGGTGTAATCCCAGCCTAAACCAGCAGTTTGACTTTAGGGCTTCAGGGCATGTATTCTCACTCTCGAAGGCTTGGTGCTCGAACAGGCTAAGCAGCTGCAACTCTGGAATGGGGAGGGGAAAATGCCGTGGTCGGTGCTTCTGCATATTTACCCCAAATCTCACACAATGTGCTCATCACAACAGGGGCAGTGAAATTCTTACATCGTGTTGGTATTTGGGGGTGGTTGCCCACCCGTCCTTGCCCACTTGCCGGAATTTCTTCTCCGTGACCTACTGGATGGTATTTTCCAGTACTGAAGAGAGAAAATACCAGGGATTCCTCCAAGAGAGTTGCAGTTCAGCTTTAGCAGTTTTTGTGAGATTTGCTTGAAGTGCATCAGTGCATAGTTAGGCTGACAGAGTGGAGATGTTATGCTGGTGTACAACTATAGCACTGTGTTGTGGCTGTAAACGGCAGTTCGTACTGTTTACTGGGACTGCTATAAATCTTCATTCAAGAACATTTCATACTGTAAACAAAGCCCTGTAATTAAAAAAGAAAAAAAAAATACCCCCAGCCTACGTACAAAAGGAAGGAACAGCTCAAAGTGAAGAGAGCCGCCAGAATAATTGCTGTGTAACTGTGCAGTGATGATGGAGAGCAGACAAAGAGCATACAGCGAGGAGCCATGGAAATGAAGCATCATGAAAGGACTGGTGACAGATAACGCTATTAGGAGCGCGCTCACCCACGCGAATGCGATGATACATGTGTTGGCACCAGCGAGCCGGAGGGAAGTTCAAAATGATTGCGCAAGGCGTTTGCTAAGGGACTGGGCTCGGCAGGCCCAGGCCGGAGGAACTTCTGTTTCGTGCTGAAGCAGTTCTTGCTTTGTCTCTTGAGATGCAGAGACTGGGTATAAACAGCAGTGGGCTTGAATAAGCAGTCAGCCTCTGCTTCTGTGGCGGGAAATGAAGACATCTAAGAAATCCCCTTTGTCCCGGATAGATGTGTATGTGCATGTGTTTACTTCCACTCCATTTAAAAGATTTCTTCAAATGTGATTTGTTCCAGAACTATCTCGCTTATCCCTTCAGAATCGGTGCACACCTTTCCATAGCAGGGTCATTGCTGGGGAAAGGTTTGATTACATTTGAACACGAGTGCAGACTTGCCCTAGACTGTACATGGGTGACTAATCTTTGAGGAGCTCAGTGCTCTCTGAAGGGAGGGCCGGTGTTTGAACAATTTTGGTTGTGCCTGGGATTGTGTTGAAAGTCCTTTACTCTTCCACCTTCCCCACCACATGGTTTGCTTGGGGACATGTATCCCTTTGGCTTCTGCGATGTGTTTTGCAGCCCTGCAACTCATTCAAATTTATTCCAAGTCTGATACTTGGGGAAAAAAAACCCTTGAGCCTGCTTCTCATCACACCAGCGTTTCCCACTGAATATGAATAGTGGCTGTACACATACCAGCCAGGGAACTGGGTTGTCCACTGCCAGAACCAGATGAACTTGTTGCCTGCCATCAGCACCCAGAAAATAAAGGATTGCTCCATCAGCATTGGAAGAGCATCATGAGGCTCTGTGTCGAGCCTATGTCGTTCCACATCCACATGGATACGAGTTGGATCAGGAGCTGATGATGTGTAAAACTTGAGGAGAGGGAAAAATATGGTGTGTGTCAGTTCTGAATTGGCTCTTGTCAATGCAGAGGTCTTAATGGCTGTGCTGGCCCTCCTATAACCAACCGTACAGTTGCAATAGTAGACTTATCAGTACACTTCTGCTAGGGCGATGCAAGGCCTGAAAGGCACTGAAATTCGCTGTGGTGCTGCTGTTTCTAAAGCAGGAGAACATAAATGTTGCAAAAGCAGTGAATCTGGACTAAAATACCCTTTTCTTCTTAGTGGTTTTGACTGATGCAAGACTCTTCACTGGTTCCCCGTCAGTTTTTGTGGGGCCTTGTAACTTCTGGATGGGACCCGTCTCCTCCAAGGTGGGATGGGTAGAAGTGAGTTACGAACTTTTAACATGGTGCTTTGAACTAATCTTTCCCTGGGCTTTGGACTGTTGTGCTTTCCGGTCATGAAAATCACATCCATCATTGACTGGCCTGAAAAAGAAAGCATAGAGATTTTCCCGAAAGCTTGGTTCTGTGTCAGCAGAAATTAGGAAGAACAGTCTTTTGAAATTAACATGTGAGAAATTGTGATCTAGACAGCTAGAGATTTTCATGCTCATCTAAGATGACAGATAGCCAGGTACTGTAAAAATAGGAAGAGTTAATGAAGACGTTTCTTTCTCTGAATGTTGTTCACCCTTCCTGTAAGCCTTGGCCTTTCCAGCCCATAGGGAAGTTTGACAATGCTTGCTCCCCTCCTAATTTCATGCCCTAGAACTCAGGAAGCTGGCCAGGCTTGGTACTGTCTTCTGGTAAATTCTTGCAATTTACACTCACCGCATGTCTTGAATATACAGACTTGTTAACGTACTTCAGCAAGATTCTTGTGTAATTAAGCAAGCACAGACACAAAATTGCTGGCCCTCAGTGATGCTGTCTATACTGGCAAGCGCACATGTACCTATGCATAGATAGGTATTTTTTTAACATTTTTCTTTTAGGTGTTAGAAGATGATAGTGCTTACTTAATTTTTTTACATTTTTTTGTAGACTTGTAGCTCGTCCTTTGTGTACATGGCTGCTTTCCATAACTAGATACTGCTTGTAGATTCATATCCTTTATACGGCACCCTGATTGTTACTTCGATAAAGCTTCGTCTTTTAATGGGCAGTGGCCATGAACTGAGATGCAGAAAATCATTTGCAAAGAGCCTCGCAACATTACGCAATAACCACAAAGAGCATCAACATTTACTTTGCGTGTTTTTAAGGGCTTATAGCAAGGCGGGCTGAAATTTAATGGAAAGATCAAAGTGACTAGACTTGGCTTTGGATCAAACCCTAATACAATTCATTTCTTACTGACTTTTGTTTCATATCAGAAAGTATTAAGGCACTTACCCTTATGATTTTAAGAGGCCTAATTTTACAGCATAGAGAGGATCAGAAGTGTTAACTTCTGTTCCAGAGCAGCTGACCGAATTGTACATGTGTGTTTTCTAAACTATCATAGGCAAAGCATATTCACTTTCACAGTCTTGCAAACGGGATAAAAAGTGGAGATGGTGCCAAATCTGCAAAGAAAATGTCATATGAAAGAGGATTTCATGCTTACTTTGGTATCAGCTATTGCACTGTTCTTTAACTGAACCTTACTTTCTAGGTATTCTGCTATAGAATTGCTATGGATTTTCCCAGATTTTCTGGTTATTAAAATTCAGCCCTTCAACTCCAGAGCTCTCTTTCCTAATGTTATTTTATCCTAGCTAGAGGAAAGTAGTTTGAGGGATAGATTTATTTTTAATGGACAAAACCTTCTTACTGTTAAGAATTTAAAGAATATTATACTTCTTCTGAACTTAGAAACCTCAGGTTGGTGAAGAAGAAGATGCTATTGCTTTCTTGTTTTAGTTGTTTTACTTCACCTTTCGAATAATGTTCCAGCTCTCCAAGGAACTCTACGATATTACTGTGCCTGTGCTCTTGGACCTTACGTTCCCATCCCGTGGGGATTTTGCACGTTTTGTTCATCTATAATAAGCCAGCATTAAAAAAATAAGCTCTGGGTGTAGAAACGTACTTTGCCTCAGCCTTCTGGAATTACAGAGTGACCGTCTCCCAGCATATTTCCAGTTTCAAGACTTGTTTTCGAGATAGTCGCTTGTTGCATCATTGTAGTGAAAACTTTATCGATCTGTGAATGAGCCCGAAAGGTTGTTTTCAGTTCATTCATCTCATGGGTTTTGATGTTTATCTTTGTGGTGGTATAATGATATAACACAAAGCTTAGCTAAAGTCTGGAAATTTGTTCCTCTTGGGTTCTCTTTGTTTCAGCTTCTCAGCCCTTGCTGCTTAGCGATGTTCCTTTCTTCTCTACAGGCTGGAGCTGGCTGGACTTACAAGCTTAATATTGCAGTAATTACTGTGGAATTCATTACAAGATGTTTAGTTTCAGAGCTTGGCTACTTAAAGAAAAGAGCAGTGAGTTTCCAGGCAGGGATCAGGTTCTGACAACTGCTTGCAGCAGGATTTAGCGAGGTTACACCTGTTTATCTGCTGCAAGCTGGTCTTTTTTTCTTTCTCTTGCTGCCATTTTCCCACGTCTTCAGTGATTCTCAGCCTTCTACACTGCGGTCCACTGGGACTGCCAGAGATGACTTTGTTGTTAGATGTTGTTTCTCGGATGACCCAAGTTTTCCTTGTAATCTGATTCCATCAAGGGAATGGTGCTAGGCCTCTGGGACTTTCGGGAATGGCTTGCATTGCACACACTTAAGGGAAGCCTGTTCAAAGCGACTTAAAAGCTTAAAAGTCTCAAAGCAATCACTAGTTGTCAGTCCTGGGCCCCAAAACAGGAGTTACTGAAGTGCTCAAGCTCTTTTGGGTGAGTCCGCTTGCTTTGTGCTCAGCTCTCCTGCTCGCCTCTCCTCCAGCTCGTCGCTTGTCTGTGCAAGCAGGGCCACGATCCCGTGTGGGCACAGGGCACCAGTGTCAAATGGCACCCGATGCTTTCACTGCTGGGGCCTTCTCTTGTGTCTGTGTTGGATATGTGGAAGTCCACCTTCCCGACAGAGTGGTATGTTTCCATTTTCTGTCTACAAGAATGACAACAAATCACAAAATAACACTAGATTACTTCTGTATACTGTCCACACTCTTTGGAGACACTCCCCCCCCCCCGAAAAAAAAAACCAAAAAAAACCCCAAAAAAAAGAGGGAATTACGAGAGGAATTGGGAAAATAAGTGGTACTGTGTATTTTCTGCCACCAGCTTATTAGAGCTCCCGTTTCTTCCACAGGCTTTGCAGCAGTGAGAAGTATAAACACAGCTAGTCTCTTCCTTTTTCAGCACTGCTTAGACACAGTGTATGCCTGTGCTACTCAAATTCCTTGCCAGAGTTGCCAAGTGGCAAATCACGCCAGTGAACGGACGTTCATTCACTGGAAATTGCGTTGGCGCTGCAAAACTGTTTCCTATGGTCACGGAATTGCTGTCATTCAGGTGATTAACGATGTTATTAATCATTTGGCTTTGTAGTGGATCTGAGCCACTCTTTAGTCTCTGAAGAAGGGTGCAGGGGATATTCAATATAAATCTGAACTGTGCAATTCTCTCTTAAGGTACATGTCGTAAAGATGCCAGGGAATTAATTCCCTTGCTGCTTCTGACACAAACAGGATTTAATGTGAGCTGAGAAACTTCAGCTGATGTTCAGGGGTTTATTGTGTCAGGCAAGCCCGGAAATTTTCTCCGTGAGTGCTGTACATGCTGTTGACTGATGAAATATTTCACCCACTTCAACAGTGGGAGGCTGTTTAATTAAAGAGAATAGGTAGCACGTACTATATCAAACACTTAGTTTAATTCTGAAAACTTGGAAATGAGAATTAATAGATTCACGCAGAAGCGTGCTTACAGGGGATTAATGACTTTTGTTAAGCTGGTGATTATTCATTTCCATTTGAATACATTGCTCTGAGAATACGTTTGAGATCCAAAAAGATTAGAAAATGGGGGTGTGGGGGCTTTGGAAGGTGGGAAGGCCAGGACTGAAATGTGTTTCCCTCCGGTGGCATGAAATTAAAACCCCTTGGCTTACGCTTCAGGTAACTGTGGCACATGGCCCTGGGACTTTCTGCTCAGTTTTCAAGCATACCATAATAGTATAGGATAGGGCTTAAAGAAAGCAGTAAAAATAAATGTGTGAAATAATAAGAAAAGCCCTATTTCATGCCACTGGTTGGGCGGAAACACGGAGAAGATTTGCACGATGTTCGCGTGGGCTTCTGTGTCACCCAGCTCTCCCTGACATCCAGAGCCCTCCTACAGGCTGGCAGACTTGGATCAGACCTAGTTTACCCGGATTATCAGTGCAACCTCTTTTCTCATGTCTTGCTTCATCCAGGGTAAGAGAAACTGTCTCCCAGTTGTAGGACTGGGATTTAAAACAAATGGGCAGTAGTAAGAGGTGTAGGTAAGCCTTTTCTAAGGAGGTGCCCTGTAGAATAGTATTTGAAGAAAAACTGAGCATGGGGTGGAACAAGAGAAAGCTGAGGCACCCGAGTGTGAGGTTTAGATGTAGCAAGAAAGATCAGGGGGTGACAAGAAAGATCAGGAGGAGGAGGAGGAATGAGTCTCCACACAGAGAGGGGAGAGCATTTACTCAGATCTATTGATTGGCACTGGTACAATAGTAGTACTTTTCCCTTAAGCACAACTCTGCTGTCACTGCGGTTTGGTTACTAATGTCTCCTCCCAACAAAAGGAATTACTTTAATGCAGAGAGGTTTCTGTAAGCTGCGGGCATAACTGAGGCCATGCCATATTGTCAACCATGGTTATATAGATTATTTTTATTAGTGCATTTTTACGTCTTTATATTTTTCTCTCCTGAATGCTTCTGTTGATATTCAGACTTCCTCAGTAGTTACTGCTCACATTAAATGGAAGGAGGTGGGAAGAGTAAAAACCTGAATGATTATGATGGGAAGCTCCTTTCCCCCACTCCTGCAAAATCATTACTGACAACAGCTGAGATCAACATGGGGGATAACAGAAGGACAAACAAAGTACATGAGGGGTTAAAAAGACAATGTTATTGACTATAGAACAACATCTAGCTCTCTCAAATACAATGCTGTCATCCACTAACCATCTATCTCCGTCCTGATTAAAGTTAGTGGGAGCCTTTCCATTAACTTAAAAGGATATTGGATCAGCCCCAGATCCTCCATGCTGGCTGCAACGGGCACAGTCTTTAAGCTCAGAGGTGAGCGGAAGGAATTTTATGACTGAAGAGTGTGTGTGAAATCCCAACGCTCTTGAATCCAGTGGTGAAACTCCCATTAACTTCGTTAGTGCTGGGATTTTGCCATGAGACTCAGCGTGAAGTGAAATCAATGCGGCAAGAGACAGTGGGGTGTTTGACAGAGATGCTCGCTATGTTGTTTTTTTATGGCTGGTTTTTTATGGCTGGAATGCCTAAGCGTAAACTATTTTTGCTCTTAAAGGTTTCATGCTGCCATTTCAGTGGCAAGAGGAGTGAACTGAGCCCGACTGCAGCTGCCTTTCTCGTGCGGGGAGAAATTCTGGCATGGCACCTGGCGTGGGCTTTCCTTCCAAAAATGCTCCCTTGGGAGTTTTCCACTTTCACCGGAGGTGACTGTATCTAATATGCAGCAGGTAACTGGAATGTAGTGCCCTTCCATCCAGCAGCAGAGACCATGCCCATAATCCATACACAGGAAAGCATAAAGCAAGAGTTAAAATAAAAATAAGAAATTTGGAAGAAAAGAAGCTTCTAAGAAAGTAATGAGCTGTGCCCATCCAGCTGTGCCATCTGCAGGGAAGTGATGTGTTTTTGAATCGAAGAGAGATATGTGTGTGTGTAAGAAGCAGGAAAAGAAGATTGCGAACATATGCGAATGGAAAGGATTTTCACCAAACTCTTCCCCCAATCTGAAAAGAAAGCTGTCCATTATAGTAATTGCCATGTAAGCCCCAGAAATATGCTGCAGTGTGAGGCCAGATCCCTCCCTGGAGGGCCTGCAGGCAGAGATGAATGTAAAAAGAAGGCACAGGAGTTCAGGGGCAGGTCAATACAATGATTTCAGTTTTTAAGCAACTAGTACAGGATTTTCCAGAAAGGGCTGAAAAGCTATTTCCCTTAAGTGGTTGAACTCCAAACCCCAAGGACTCTTAAAACCCCAGTTGCTTTCAAAAATGTTTGTAGTTATCAATATCTAATCCTGGCCTGCTGCCCAACCTTGGGCCGTCTTTGAAGTATTGCTACCGAGAGCTGCTGTGCGCTCCTCCGCTGCCCTGGCCTGCTCCCTAAGCACGCTCCAAAATGGAAGCGTTTGTTGTAAGCACGGGCCTCACCTTTTATTTCTACGTGTTGTCAAGTGGTGTTAGCAGTACCTTCCTCAAAAGAGATGGGGATGATGATAATGAGATCCCTAAAATAGGAAGCCACTGGCTGGAGGCTCCCTCCGTACCCACCAAAGATCTTTGTCCTTAGACCTAGATGCTCCATGGTAGTGCCTGTGTTTAGACAGGCTGCCTGCGAGTCTGACTTCTCCTGGGGTTAAATGGTTCATCCCTTCAAACACTATTTTACTGGTAATGCCAGCGTGTCATTCATGTAGAGAATCATTAAAAGGAGAACATTTTTCCCCTCTCCTTTTCCGCGTGGTAAAGCTAGATGTGGTCCCTCGTTGGTTCCCCCCCCATCCATTTCTGTTCCTGGAGCGTCCGGCGTGCATGACTTCATCTGCTCGATTATCTCCAGCCTTGGGAATGCTGGCTTCGTCTCCGGAACCAGCAGAATGTGCTGAGCAAACACCGCTCCTCGTCGGGCTGCATCAGGGCTGGCGGTTAAAGCCTCCCGTGCAAGAAAGCTTCCTCGGAGCTGCTTTTAGGTGAGATCATCTTTAATGAAACGGGGTTGTCTTACTTGGTGAGCTGGATTGAACACGAGGGCAGTACTGCGGCCAAATCGAAGAGCTGTTGTGTCCGAGTGTTTGTGTAGCTTTCTAGGACTGCGTTTTTGCACAGAAGTGGGCATGCATTCTTCGCTACGTTGCCATTCTGTCTTTCATACTGACTGCGTGGTTTCTGTCATTGGAAGTGGTTCCGGTAGATTCTGCAATGGGTTTTTAAAATGTTGCTGGGGGTGGGGGTGGTTTTTCTCTGAGAGGGACGAAGAGCTGCATCTCTGACGATGCAAACTTCTCCTGAAGCAGAGCTGCGTTGTTCACTCAGGTCTGTCTGGCTGTAGACCGTTGCTGTTGTGCATCGAGCAGCTGGGGGAAGCAGCAGTAATGGCAAGGGAAGGGCTGCTGACAGGCATCTAGTGGGGGCCGTTCCACAAGCGCAGGAGCACTGCGTGCAACGGCTCCGGCTTGTTGAAGGGCGTGTTTGCTGCCACAGCTGTTCTGACGTGCCGTCTCCTGAAAGAAACAACAGGAAATTAGGATGGGTTAGATATTACTGGGATACTAAGAAGAGGTATTAGGTTTCTATATTAGCTGATAGTATCTAGGCTATGCAAATACAGTCTTTATGGTCTGCAAATATCTCCTTCTGCCCTCCACGAGGAAGATAATTTTTTACAGCTTGCTCAAAACTTCGCAGAAGATCAAGCTGCAGCGTTACATTGATCCAGTGGGGGGGAGCTGAAAAGAAAAGGATAATTTGAGTTGTGTGCCCTGACCCCCAGCCTGTGTGGGGGAGGCACATAGTAACATCTTGAGTTTCCTCCCTGAATATTTAAGAAATGTGGGCCTGCCACTGTTTGTGCATGGCAGAGGCAAATAATGCAGATGGCAATTACAACTGCTGTTCAAATCCTACTCAAGCATGTGCTTATTAGTCTGAACAGTGTCAAGGTCCCAGCTCTCTGCCTGTCAGACAGTCCGGCCCCTGCAGGTTTAGGAGCTGCCGGTGCATGTGAGGACATTTGCTGGTTTCTGTCACTGTGCTTGTGCTGTGTGTGAAGTTGAGCGTACCCCAGTGTTTTGGTGATCGCTTCCAGCATGACTTTTGGGGGGGGGAATAAATAAATCAATCTGGTCAAATTAGGAAGTGATCCAAGGTGTTGCTCATAATCCACAGTGAGTAGAACAAATCTTTTATTTTATTCTAGTTTAGAAGATGTTTAACTCTTTGGCGTGAAGGCCTCTATACTTCCTCCTAGTCCATTGTGCAAGCATCAAAGAAATTGTTCTAGCTCAGGTGTTCTAGAAGAGAAGTTATTCTCACGGAGCTGAGCGGATGACCTTGTGTAGAGCTGAAACTGGCTTCCAGGAGCTTTTCAGGTGGAAGAGCTTTGAAAGTTCAGCCTGGAGACTGGCTCAGTTTTGATGGTTTCTGTTGAGATTGGTGTTCAAGCCAGTGCTAATGCACCGAGTTTTGCATGGCCTAGCAAACAGAAGATGTAGCTCTATCACAAGATGAAATTGAAGTATTTTCCATTGAGACAGCAGCTAGAAATGGTTATGCAGGACGTCTGCTGACTATGAACATTTTAGAATCATTAAATCCAAGAAATCCGTATCTGAGAATTTTGAAAGAGCTGGAGAGAGGAGCTCTGACCTCTATATGTTGGTTTTTAGTCAGTGAGTGGAAAAAAGTGCATTGTTAACATGCTATGAAAATGGAGTGCTGGTGGTAAATATAGGTCTGTCAGCTTGACGTTGATCCAGAGGAAAATAATGGAACAACTGAAATAGGACTCCTTTAATAACGAATTAAGGGAGGACCACTTTGTTAACGTCCATCTACCTGAGCCTAAGGAAAACAGATCTTGTCAAATCAGCCTGATGTATTTTACTTCACTGAGATTACAAGCTTGCCTGATAAAAGATGCAGTAGTCTTCCGAGTGGGCCTCCTTCACATCTTGATCCAGAGATAAAATGAGCGATGTCCAACAGAAAATGCTTTTGACACTGACAGACCTCCAAATGGAGATGGATGGAGGGAATCGTCTCTGAGCTGGTGCGTGTATAGCGGGGTTCCTTGGGGATCGTTTGCTGGCCTTTCACTGTTTAACACTTGCATCAGTAGCTTGCTAGAAAACGTAAAATCATTACTGACAACGTTTGCAGATGTGCATGCAGACTGGCGACTGCTGAGGTGATGAATAAGTCAGCTCACTGGAAGAGCCATCTGCATTATTTGATAAACTGGGAGAATGTAAGAAACACTCGTTTATTATTTACCCGGCACAGGGCCTTGTATTTAGAGCTTGGGGCAGCAGGTCTTGCCAGGGCCCGAGGCTTCGGTCCCACAGAGCAGCGGCTGAGAGTCCCCGACGGATGGGAAAGGGAGGGTAAATCCCGACACTCTGCCAGGGTGTGGGGTTTGATAAGGCACCGTTGTGGATGTGGAAGGAAACGTTAGAAAACTGAACTCAGTATTGGGAAAAAGGAAGTGGATTGTTTACAAAATCACTGTATGTTGGACAAAATCCACTTTTGTGCAGAGGGCTAGCACCGATGATATCAAGGCTTGGAATCAGATTTTCATCTCGGGCTGCCTTTCAGTGCAGGGGTGGAGTTTACCCTTCGAGCCTCTGTCTGTAATTGTGCTACATCAGGATTTAAATTCTGTGTTTGCTGTTTTCCTGGCAAACATTTAGGTAAATGTTGCATAAAGTAGACATTTATTTTTAATAGCATTGACATTTATCTTGCTTTTCTCCTGACATTTTTTAGCATCTTCACAGATATCTGTATAACTATTTCTGTTCTAAAATTTGCACTAATTAATTGCTTTTCTGTGTGTCTGTGGGAGCAGCTATCAGCGAAGAGAAAGGGAGGCACTGCAGTTACACATCTTTTGATTAAAGATAAATTGAAATAATTAAAGATGTTGTATTTAATGTAGATGCTTTAGGGCTGATAACCAACATCCTGATGCCGGCTGAGAAATAGCTTACTCCACAAATAATCTCTGTTCTAGTAACTTCTGCAGTGACCAAGGCTAGCATTGGAATGTGGCCTGCGGTAATTACTGTTTTGAGACAAAGGGGATGCTTTCTGTTCACCCAGAAATAAATCACTTTGATTGCTCTTCTCCTATGGTAGAGCACCGTATGTATAATTTAAGATGTACAACTCGGCAGCAAAGCCTTTTAGAACTGGATCATCCCAGCAGCCAGCAGTGAGAGAGCTAATGCAAGTGATGGGTGAGTGGATAAACACCGATGATTTTGGGAGCCGGCTCGTGTCGGGGAAGCTGCGCGGTGCTTGGGCAGCCGAGCGCGCCGTACGCCTTTCAGTCATCGGTATCGACCCTTCCAGCGGTGAGACCCAGCTTGCCCAG
>Ga0181612_111230_pt1 | contig 16420 bp, 7 predicted proteins | sample HoacroProtozoa21_FD_119630 | JGI IMG/M metagenome (GOLD analysis project Ga0181612, IMG submission 119630) | Hoatzin crop microbial communities from Cojedes, Venezuel. Combined Assembly of Gp0051906, Gp0051904, Gp0051908
AGATGGGGCCTCAGTGGGGCTGAAAAGAGCTATGTATTGTTTGACTTGTGCGGTAACATTTCCTGTAGCATTTCAAATGAAAGGTACCTGAAAGTAACTCAGTCTTTCTGTATATATTTGTGGTTTTCTACTTGCTGTCTATTATTCAGTCTTTCAGAAAACTGTTTTAATACAACAATATGATTTGAGTTGCTCACCGTTTAGCTTGGCAAAATTGCAGCACCTGTGGAAGTTTCATTCGCTCTTAATTATGCGATTTTGTACTTCTACTTCAGAAACTATTCAGAAGAGAGATTCAACCTCCATTTAAGCCTGCGTCTGGAAAGCCAGAAGATACCTTTTGTTTTGATCCAGAATTCACAGCAAAAACACCAAAAGGTAATTGTGCCCGGTTAGAAGTTGGTGAGGTTCGTGGGACAGGAGGGGTCAGATTAATGTTCCAACAACAAGCTTACCAGGAGAAGCCAGTGACAAAAAAGGAAAGGCTGCAACAGGGTTCTGGTACTTTGAAGGAGTACGTTCTCTTCAATGGGTTCCTGTTCTTTGAAATAATCTGCTAAACTTCAATTCACCAACATAAAAAAGGAATATTAGCAGCTGAATTATGATTTCTAGTTATAGTTTAAAGTCAGACATGCAGTGTTTTGGGGGGGAAGTGTTTAATACTAAATGTAAACTAAATTTGATTCCAGCAGTTATTAGGATCAATATTCCGCTGAAAATGACTTGCTATAAATAACTTTCTTGAGCCAATTCATTATTGTCATTATTAAAATTAAATCTTGAAACTGGCATTACAGTAATTTTTTCATCGAGCTGTTCCCCTCACTGCCGATGCTGGGTTTGACTTTACTCTGGAGAAAACGGTGATTCAAAGGTAGCGAAGGGTGGGGAAAATATGCAGAGGACTGGGTGCCTGTTGTACTGTGAGGTCTGTTGCAAAGACAGCTCGAATAGTTTCAAGAAGTTTATGAAAATTTCCCTTTAAGACATCCCTTAGACTATCGCACTATGAAAATTTCGAAGTAACTGAGCTTGGAAGCGAAGACAGTAAGTGCAGACACTTATTGCTTAGTATGCTTCCAGTTTCACTTCAGGTTTTCTTTTGCGAATTTTTTTCTTTACTGCTGCATCCAACTTTTAAAACCACTTGGCGTGTTTGTTTGGAGAATGCCTGTGGTTCTGGTGGGCTACACAGAATTCCCAAGCTGTGCTTACGGTGAAGTTTGAACTGGTGAATTCAGAGGTGCACGTAATATAATCTGAGGAAAATTTGGTTCTAATTACGCAGTAGTATTACTAATGAAACATTCTTGTATTGCCTCACTTCTGCCTTGCCGGCAGCACGTACACCACTGAAGCAGCAAATTCTGTGGGCGCTCTTCTTTGTGAGACAGTCCTTGAACATCAGACTCATTTCTTTCTCAAAAGGAGTGTTGTGCTCCAATAAAGTTCTTTCTAAAAACGGGTATTCGTATGTTAGTTCCTGTGGTGTTTCACAGTGTTAGGTAAAACCCAGGAGCACGTGCTTTGTGTCTGTTTGAAATAAGCAGACAGATAACTGACTGGAAGTCTTATTGACCATCTAGCATTGCCCTTGTTTGCTTCCCTTCACTCAAAATGTTTCTTCCATCGTATCTTTCCTGAGTTGTGAAAAAATACCCTTGCTCATCAAATGTGTGTGCCACTAGATTCTCCAGGAGTCCCACCTAGTGCGAACGCCCATCAGCTCTTCAAAGGATTCAGTTTTGTTGCAACTACTACTGCAGAAGATCATAAAATATCCCCGCTCACCAATATATTGCCGATAGTACAGGTAACACTTTGGTTTTTGGGAAACTTCTTTGACACGCCAAAGACTGACAGTATTTAGTGTTGACAGTCTGTTCCTGTTTGGCTGGGGAGACGATTATAAAATGTGCATTACTAAAATGCTTCCATGGGATATTTTTAAATTTCAAAAAGCAAGTTGCTGTTTTTCTGGAGGCAGGATTCAAAAGAGAAAGCATGGGCAAGCAGAAGGGACATTTGCTGTTGGAAACAGTATTATGGCAAAGAGCATCTTGCTGCTTTAGGTGACAGCTTGTATCTGTTTGTTTTTTCAAGCAACTGCATGGAAGCAGCGCGCAGTTTACTGATGTATATGAGCTGAAGGAAGATATTGGTGTTGGTTCCTACTCCGTTTGCAAGCGATGTATACACATAGCTACAAATATGGAGTTTGCTGTAAAGGTACTGTGGAGAAAGTTCACCGTGACAGTTCTGAAATCATTGTGTAGTAGATTTGTAAATTTAAACGCATGAGTTTTCCAGTTACTGTAGCTGTTCATAAGCTGTGAGAAGTGAAAATCAGTGTTTTCTTCCTTTGCTGAAGTTGTGTATTAGCTTCTGTAGCTCTTCTTTTTTGTGGGTGAAGTTACGGCCTTAAAGAACTGGCTTTGCAGTTACAGTCTTGAAGCCTACAGATACCAGGCAATGATGAGAGCACCTGGAATGAGATGACATCCAGAAGGGTGGAACTGGGCTACAGCCAGCCCGTTGCGTTTCCTTGTCCATTGCAGCAGAACAGGCTGCAAGAATGACAGGATTTGAATTGGCTGCAAGGGCAGAGCAAAAAAATGAATAAACAGAAGGATGTGAAGCTGGAAGGTGAATTAGTTGCGATTAGTAAAAAGTAATGAACTCTAGAAATTTTTGTGTTCTGTTGATTAAGTGAGAATATGAAGACAAAACAACCTTGTTTATTAAATAGACTTTGTTTAGCCGAGTTGTTTTTCCTGTTGCTATATTTTGCAGATAATTGATAAAAGTAAGAGGGATCCCTCAGAAGAAATTGAGATTCTCATGCGTTATGGACAACATCCAAATATTATTACTTTGAAGGATGTATGTACCTCTTTTTCTCTGCTATCTCTTACTACACAGCAGTCAATAAATAAATATAGATGTAGGGAGTTTGGGGTTAATTAAATTTCTCTTACATAGTAAAATCCTTTTGGAGAGCAGTACATATCGTAAAGTGTTTGGTATCTCTAAATATGACATTGTCCTGATATTAATTTTTTCTAAAGTCTGTTTAATGAACCTGAAGTGAGAAATGATGTAAAGGTTAGAAATGCCGTGTTTCTTATTTCAAACGAGTAGCTAATGTTGGTAATCTGAATCTGAAAAAGCAGTTGCATGTTGGCTTGTATATGCAAAGTGCCAGCAGCTAAAAATTATCCGTGGAGGCGAAGAGCAGTAGGGAGTGGTAGGGCTACTCTCCTCTTACAACAGAAGTTTCTAGACTGAAAAATTTAATTCCAATTAATTAAATAAATTTAATTGAAATTTAATTTCAATTACCTCAGCGTCTCACAGAATGACACATAAGCTGTCTTGGCCTTCATGCTTTAAGGCTCCTGAATTGCAGAATTAAATTTGACAGCCCCTGCTGTTTGTGCTTTATGTTCATCAACGAACAGGTGAACAATCTCATCTGTAATTTTCATTTATCAGGATGTATAATTATAGATGATCTCTTTTGATAGATATGTGTATATTTATATACGTATGCATTTGTTAAACTTCTCGTCAGGTGTATGATGATGGTAGATTCATATACCTTGTCACTGAGCTGATGAAAGGAGGAGAGCTGCTGGATCGAATCCTCAGACAGAAGTTCTTCTCGGAGCGAGAGGCTAGCGCTGTGCTGTACACCATAACCAAGACTGTGGACTACCTGCACTGCCAGGGGGTGAGTGATTTCTTCTGCGACATAGCTTCTTTCGCTTTTCTCCGAATTAACAAATGTCTTCTGTTAGGTGCTTTGGCTGGCTTGTTTTTGTGGCAGAAGGGAAGAAGATTTCTGAGTATTTTATGACAAAGCTGAATAATACAAACAACTCATCCTGTTATTCTGGCAAGCCCTTCCGACTCTACTTTTACAGTTTATGAAACAGCAGATATTTGTTCTCTTGTGCTTGTTGGCAAATGGTTATGTTAGTTCCAGTTGCATTATGAGCCAGTAGGCTTTTTATGACATTACTTGAACTAGAATTTTTTGTTACATTTTTTTGTTATATAATCGCGTAGAATTGTTAATAAGTACATTAATTTAGAGAACAGTTTTTATAAATTGTGAGTTATGGACTAACAAATAGACATCTAAATGATAGAGTTTTAAATTTCTTTGTTTAAAGGTAGTGCATCGAGACCTTAAACCTAGTAATATTTTATATACGGATGATTCAAATAACGCTGATTCTATCAGGATTTGTGACTTTGGATTTGCAAAACAACTTCGAGGAGAAAATGGACTACTTCTAACTCCGTGCTACACTGCAAACTTCGTGGCACCAGAGGTACCTTGAGCTGCCGTGTGTTTTCTGTATGCTGGTTTTGATGCACCAAGCACTGAAACTTTTTAGCAGTGCTTTAAAAAAAAAACAAACACAACAACAATTCTGCTCATTTTCCTTAAATATAATTACACATACTTTATAAACACTTGTGCATATGTTTATAATAAACCTGCTTTAAAAATAGCTTAATGCACTCTCAAAAAGATGTAAGCCTGTTGAGAATCTTAAGAGATGGTGTTCTGGGAACCAGAAATATTGTTAATAGTTACTGTAACCCATATATTGAAAAATGAATAATCAAAATTCTGACATTATCCTGGGATTGACTTATCCTTCCTTAGGCTCTGCAGTGGTATTGGTTTGGGGGTTTTTTTGATATATGAAAAGTTTTTAACACTCTTTGTTTTATAGGTTCTCATGAGACAGGGATATGATGCTGCTTGTGACATATGGAGCTTGGGTGTTCTTCTATACACAATGTTGGCAGGGTGAGAAATACTTCTCAGCTTTTTTTGTTTACTTAAAATTTCAGCGTGCTGCATGAATCTGTGCTTTCATTAGAACTGTAAGATATTACCTCATTGATTTGAGTGCAAAATGAGAGACGCTAAAGTGGAACAGGAAGCTGTAAGTAAATGCGGACATAAACTATGCTTATCTTACAGATTGGTTCAAGGCTTCTCTCTTCTGTAGTGCATGACTGAGGGATGCCAAAGATTTTCCCCGGTTTCCATGAGAGAATTTAGTCTGTGAAAGTGTATGGTGTTTTCTTTTCTCCTTCTCCCCTTGTCCTCCCCACCCAAGTACCTTTGTAGTCCACCTTCTGGTACCTCCTGCCGCAGGCTTGACTCCTGGCCCTTGTGTAGAACTCACTGGCTTGTAACCTCTAAAGTTTTCTAAACCTCTAAATTTATGTTAAGCACTGTGAAGCGCTTAGTGGCCAAGTGATAAAAGGTTTTCTGAATTTTGCTCCAGCAGAAAAATAGCAGATTTTTTTTGTTTATTTTAAAGATAAATACTATCTATTGGAAGCTTCCACTTGATAAATTTGTACTTCTCCATGTAAAATCACCACTATCGCCACAGTTCTGTCATCAAAACTCAGATTGCTGTAGGATTTAAGTGCAAGTATGCAGATATTGGGCAGTACACTGCCTGCACACTAGAGAAACATTGACTGAGCAAAAGGTATGGCAGGTCCAGAGTATGAGGGAGGAATGGTCCAGCATGAGTGCCTGTCTTTCCAGCTTGTTCCTCTTAAGCCCACAAACTGAAATACTAGAACTAACTGGCTGGGGTAGTTCCTAAACCTCTGTTGATGATGCTGGCTGATCTTTCTTCTATGCAGAGTTTTTGAAATGATAAGAATGCATTCAGCTTAATTATTATTGTTTGCAAGCTAATTGGAAATCTAAGGGGTATTATGATGTAACTACCTAACCACAGTAAAATTCAGGTTTTATAGTTAAAACTAACTCGGTACTAGCCTGTGATCATAGGACGTGCCAGCACATCGTAATACTCTTGATATTGTTGACAGATGTATTGAAGTGATTCAAATTGGTTTTCAGATTTGCCTGTTTAGTTCTTTCGAGTTCGTTGCAGTAGGATTTGTAAGCCGAACTTACAGGAATACCTATAAACTGTTATAAGCCTCCAAAACCAATGATCTTATGGTTTAAGCCTCTCAAACTCACTTAGGAAAAAAAAAAAAAAGCCATGAAAATCTTCTTATAGCTTTTCCCCAAATGATCGATGTGTGTACACTGTGCTCAGTCTCTGTCTAATTAAATGCACATACCCTAAACACGGTGTTGGTCCAGCTCTATTGGGCCGTTCTGCTAGGGTGCTGTTCCAGGTTTGAATTACTTTACGTGCTCTGGTAATCTGGCATAATTTGTGTCTATGAATCACTTCTATTTAACTTCAGTCTGCGCAGATTAGAATGTGTTATTAAAGTATTAACTCGAGACATCTTTTTAGTTTGCATTTCCCATTTATTCTACTTGATTATTAACCGCAATTATGGGGAAAAGAAAATAATACCATTTCAAAGATGAAATGCTAATATAAGAAGTATTTTATAGTATATAGTGTGTTCCTGTCAGCAGTGAGATATCTACTCAGAATGATTCACAAGATTGTACCATTTTCTTGCAGCTTCTCACATATAATGAGGTGGTTTGGTGTTTTTCTTTTCTTTCAACAGCTATACTCCATTTGCCAATGGTCCTAATGATACTCCAGAGGAGATCCTCGTACGGATAGGCAGCGGAAAATTCTCTTTAAGTGGAGGCAACTGGGACACTGTTTCAGATGCAGCAAAGGTGTCAATGTGTTTTGTTCTTATATTTTTGTTGAATTCAAGTGAACATCAACTGAACTTTATAAAATAGACTAGTCTAACCCCGTAGTTCGCTATTGCTACCTGCAGACTTCATTGCAATGAAGGTCATCTCTGAGCAGGAGGTTGGACTAGCAGGACAGCTGTGAGATCTGACCAGATAGCCCAGGACTGTATTCAGTCTGGCTTTCGAAACCTCCAAGCGTGGAGACTGAACAGCCTGCCTGAGCAGCCTTTTCCAACGCTTGGCTGCTGTAACGAGGAAAAAGCTTCTCCTAGTTTCAAGCCAGAACTTCTCTTGTTTTACTTTGTCCTCAGTCTGGCTGTGCTCACTGAAAGAATGTCGGCCTTCTCGGATGCCGGGTTGCACCGGTCGATCAGGTTCAGTTTGCTGTCTACCAAAACCTCCTGGGCCTTCTCAGCAAAGCTGGTCCCCAGCCAGTCAGTCAGTCCCCACCCTGTGCCTTGGCGACAATGTCTTCCTCTCCAAGCACAGGACTTTACATTTGTCCTTGCTGAATTTTGTGTGGCTCTGGTCAGCCCATTACTCCATCCTGCCTAGGTCCCAGTGGGTGGCTGCCCTTCAACTTGTTAGCTCTTTTCCCACACCTCCAGTTTGGTGCCCCACTGCAAACTTGGCAAGAGGGCACTCTCTGCCTTCCCCTGGCTCACTGATAAAGATTTAAAATAAGATAGGTCCCAGGACAGGCCTTTCTGATCATCAGTATTTTTTTATTCCTAGTTTTTATTGGACTCAAATCTGTTTCTGGGATTCCTTAAATAGAAGGATGTTTTTTTACAATTACCTGTTAGTTCTGGTATTAATAGATTAAATTTTTTGTAGTGTGATTTTTCTTAAATGTTGTTCAGCACTGAAGTCATGGGGTCTTTTGTCTTTGTTAGTACTTTCAGCAGTTAAACTAGTACTTTTTAGTAACCAAATATATCAGGATACCTTGCTGAAAATCTTGGTTATCTTGATTACGCAGTTGTCCTTTTCAGTTCAAGACCGCGTCTCCCATCAGTTGCTGTATGTGTTCTCTGGGTTTGGTGGTGGCCTGCTCTGTAGGTATCTTAGTCACCACTGTTACCTTTTATAAAGCTGGGCGTTAATATTAAGTCTTTTTCTGATCCTTTGGAACTGCACTGTTTGTTCATTTCAGTAGGAGTGATTCAGAATATTTGTTGGCTGATGCTGTCTTCGCACGAGTAATTCACTTCTCTATATTTAAGAATGCTTAACATTTTGTACCTAAAACAAAGGGAACATTTTGTCAGCTTGTTCATATTTTGTTTTCTTTCAAGCTATTCCTGTCTATGTTCTCTGTCCTTCCCACCCATCTCTTCTTTTGACCAACATCATAATTAGTAGCTTTTTGCTAATGCTAACAGGCAAAAAGAAGTGTCCATTTCTGCTGGCTTTGCTGTTTGTATAGCTCCTTGAAGGAAAAATCCTTTGATAGAGTATCACTATATATTAATTCAATTGTAATGTGTGGCCAGCAGCCCCCAAAAGTGTAGCAGAAATGAGATGTTTGCAAATAATAGCTTTCTTCCACAAAAATCAGTCTGCTAAATTCTAATGGTATTTCTAGTCTTTTAAAGATTATATTAACAATAAACTGAAATATGACACACACAAACAACGCTAAGTTTCTTTACAATAAAGGCTTGCTCTGTTAAACGGATTAAATAGTACAACACATTGTTTTCTGACTTCTGCTGTGTCAAGGCACAGAATGATCCAGTTTATCTGCTGATTTGTGTGTGTGTGTGTGTTTGCATTGTGTTAACCCCTGCTGCATAGGGAACTTTTTTCATTGCTGCTGTAATTAATGCTTTAAAGTCTGTATGAGATTATTTTAACTGAATATGTGTGATTTTTTTTTTTTTTTCATTTTTACCTAGGACTTGTTATCACATATGCTTCATGTAGATCCCCATCAGCGGTATACAGCAGAGCAAGTATTAAAACATTCGTGGATAGCCTGTAGGGACCAGCTGCCGCATTATCAACTGAACAGGCAAGATGCACCACATCTAGTAAAGGTAAAACCACCTGGAGACCGAGTGTTGCTTGAGCTGGTGGGTGCGTGATGCGTTGGATCACTTTTAGAGCTACAGGCAAAACTTTTTTTTTTTTTTTTTTTTCTTTATAAAAGAAATCAGCATTCTGTTGTTTGCCCTAGAACATAAATATTTAAGTTACATAAGCAGACAACTTACTGGCAAACTAATTTTTTTAAGCTGTCTGTAAATGGAGAGATTTTTTTCTGGGTGTTTTGTTATTAAAGATTAAGGTAGCTTTGGCCATACAAAATACCTGACAAGACAGTTATCTGAGGCCAAGACTTCCACAGGCCTGCTGGCATTCTTATTCAAGAAATCTTTTGGGATTTGTTCCTGCGACTGGCTCATGTTATGCTTTCCTAACATAAATTAAAAAACCACGCTACAGTTTTTCCACCAGTATTTTATCTGTTAGTTCTGTATCTGTGTCTGCGACGTGTGACACAAAATCATTCTACTGTATGCAGGCAGCTTTGAAGTTGACTTCAGTATTTGGATTCTGAAGCAAGGACCTGCGATAGCTGGTCTTAATTGTGTTGTCTTTAGAAGTCAGGTCCTGGGTAGCCACTGAAGTGGCTGTGTTTGATAGATTGATGCTAACGTTGCTTGGAAGATGCTAATTCTGACCTACATTAAAAGGTTACTCTTGCATCTAAGGTATGTAAACATATACATGGGAGAGAAAATGTTGGATAGTCATGCTTAGAAAACTGAAGGATTCAGCAACAAGTATTTTTTTTTTTCACAACAAACTTTATAGAATGTGCATGACCTGCCATAAGTCCTGTTTTTCTTCCGTAGAGTTAATTAAGAATTTAATAGTCAATTGTTTTATTTTCTGATAAAAATGACCTTTACAGCCTTTCCTACTTGTCATTGTTCTCTAGGGAGCCATGGCTGCTACGTATTCTGCACTGAATCACAAGACATTTCAGCCAGTGTTAGAGCCTGTTGCAGCCTCGAGTTTAGCTCAGCGACGGAGCATGAAAAAGCTAACATCAACAGACTTGTAGATCCACTGGGACACCTTAGCAAACAGAAGCAAGGGGAAAATCCAAGAAGTGGCTCTATTTTGCCTGACCTGTGATCAAAAGGCATCTATGGTTTCCTGCTACACTACTTGAATTCTGTAAAAGTCCTTTTTTTAAAAAGAAAAAAAAAAAATCCACAGGTTCATACTGTGTTGTTTTACAGGCCGTATCTGTTAAATTAATTTAAACATCAGGTACACCACAATGAATTTCTCTACACTGTCCTTTACGAAATCTGTTGCAAATATTATTTCACATTCTGTATAGTTTTGCTGGGTTCATTTAAAAAATGGTTTAGGGGACCGTTGCCAGTGACCAAGTTGTCCATAAAGTGTCAGTGTAAGTTTTCTTTTCTTCACACCTGTAGACCCTGTGGTGAAGGACAAGTTCTTAATTCTGTAATTGGGCACTGAATTCATTCAGCTTAATTTGCTTAACTTGTTCATGACTCCTATGAAAAGCTGACTAATGTACCGGTGTTAGGTGCTTTTGTGTTAATTTGGAAAGTCTGTGTTTGCGTGGTGCCAGTAGCTGGTAAGTTTATGTGAAAATGCAGGCAAAAGGGATGTGTAAGATTCTGCACTTTACCCATAAATTTAATTTGATCAGTTGTGACCCAAAAGAAATGCTGGTTAACAAATGGCCTCTTACAGAAAAATGAACGTTTCCAGTTGTTACCACAAATGGTGGTGTGTCCTGCACTGAGCAAAGTGAAGGAAGTATGTATAAACGATCAGAATTAAGGATCTGAATAACACTGGTACCACTTTAAGACATCATGCAATCCAATAATTTTTGTTATTTTTATTGTCTATACATTTGTACAATGACTATGTTGCTGTTTCCTCAGCAGACTTTTCCACTGAATATACCCAATATTAAGTTTGTTTGACATACAAGACAAACTGACACTTTATTATGACAAACTTGGCACGTGGATTGAATTTTTTATTTATTTGATTTTTATAGAACGTTGCTTCTATCTGAGTCTCTCGCCGCATGTACAAATATTACAGAACATAAATGCAAAATTCTATTTGCCTAACTGTAGGGGTAGCTTGGGAAAACGAATCAGCCTTGCAGTGTGCCCAGATAAGGGAATTCTGACCAAGGAATTTCAGAGTTATGGACAAGTTATTGACAATATCCCGTCGCCAGTGCTCACTTGCCCTCTCTGCCTCGGTGTTAGGACTTTGGCTGTTTCTAAAGGCTGTGATGCAGGGGACCAGAATTATCTTGGGGGTTTCTGTCTCAAAACCAGTGCTGACTGCTGCTAGACTGGGAACTAGTGCATGCAGCGGTGATGAGCTTACAAGTATTTTCTTGAGTTGCAGACACTACTGTGCGATTGTACTGTTGCACTAGGATGATACGCATTTTCAATATTAAGTATGTTAGTGACCAACAGTTTGACTATGAACAGTTAGAGAATCCAAAAGACCAAAAATCAAAGTGTTTGACTGATTTGCCATGGCTGCGTTTCCTGGATCGCATAGCTTTGGTAGTTACGAGGCCCCTGTGATGGCAGAACTTGGAGTTTTGAGACGGGAAGAAAAGCTTTCGGGAGAATTCTGGCCCGGCTGCCCGGAGCGGTGGTGGTAACTCAGATCTTCAAAGGCAGAGGGTGCTGGCTGGCTTTTGCTGATATTGTGAAGTACTTGGTGGCGTTGGAAGTACTGTTAGAGAAGCTGCTTTCTTCTATTACAGTGGGGGAAGATGGAGATTATCGGGCCAAATAGGTATGAACATATGTAGAGTTGAGACTTAATGAAGATAGCAAACATAGGCGTGCTATTTGTATCATGCAGAACATACCCCATACTAAATTTCTTGAGTGTTTGATAGGTGTTGGAAGCTTTAGGGGCCGTTTGTGCCTAGTTTTGAGGTGCCTGTTTGAAATGCTTGAAAGCTTATCGAAGAACACAACTGCTTCCTGGAAAGCTTATTGTGTGCTACGAAATCTGCCCCTGGTGCAGCTGGTTCATCCTTCTTCTCGTTACCGAAGATCTTTGCCAGCGAGAATGCCTGTAAACCTCTTGTCTACAGTCTATTGGTATAATTATTTTTTTTTTGTAAATTTACAAATGACTGCCGGAAGAATTTGAATTTCCTCTAAGAAAAAAAAAAATGAAAGTGGTGGATATAAAGCCCCGTTAGCCAAGGTCGAGGCATAATGTGAGTTGAAACATAGTAGTAAAAACTGTGCTGGGAATAGAGGGTAATGCAAGGCATGGAACGCAACTAAAATGACAAACTTAAATTGTCTTCAGCTTTCCCGTAAGGTAGCAGCTGGTCTTTAATGGCTTTATTCATGAATCATTTAGCAGTGTTTATATTGGTATTTTCTTTTAGCTTGCTTAGAAGCACCACATTATGAGCACCTTAAAAGCATTTTGCACAAAAGCAGTTGTAAGCAGCTGAAGGTACTTCAGTTCTTCTTGGTGTGCAACACAAAGGTGGTAAGAGGAAAAGGACACAAACAAGACGGATATTCTGAATCTTAGCAAAGGATTTAAAACATCTTCTAGAAAGTTACCCGTGCTGTTTTTATATCAGTACCAGCCCTTAGTGCAAGTAATACTCCTGGGCTGAAAGCTAGGTTTCTGTGACTGCAACATTAGAAAGTTGTCTTATCACAAGCAAAAAATATGGACAAACACCTTTGTTACATCTGACAGGCCAGTGTACCCTGGTGTGCCATTTTAATCCTTAATCTGGGGGGGGGAAGTTCACTTGCTGTGAATATTTCAGCATATCAGTCTTTGAAACACATTGGATACGTGGGGATACAAAAGACTTCACTTGCAGTTTACTCTTACTAGGTAGTGTCTAATGGTTGTCATCTTTGTGATACTTTTAGAATTTCTTGCATACTTCTCATCCTTTTTTTCAAACTTAAGTTTTTTTCAGCTAAGCAGTTACATAGAAGTAGCGTGATCTGCTGATGAGTGATCAGTTCAGTGTTTGCAGTGGAAGAACACTTAATTTGAGCGAGCTCTTGGCTGGAGTGAAAGGTTAATGTAAATTGTTTCACTTTCATATCGTCTCTGCACAGTTCAAGATTACAAACTAGTTACGATCTTTCTAGCTGATTTACTTTTTTTTCCATAAAAGTGAAATTTTTATGAAGGCTCATAATTACAAAGAACTAGGCATACATGCTACGTATGTAGAGGAATTTCCAGAGAACTAATTAATATGCTAAATGATACAATATTTTGAATATAGCTTCTGTTACTGCCGGGACAATAGCTTCCACTCTGCTGTTTGGTAGTGGCAGTTACAGGTAAGTGCTAGTTCTGAGGCGCACACAGAGCCTGCTACGTCCTCACTAGAGAGAGTAGATTCCCGCAGAGCGTGGCTGGATGGGCTCATGACATGTTTTGCTGTTCTTTCACCCCTTGGATATCGCGATTTCTATCTTCCTTTTGACAAAAAGCGAGGAACTCTGTTGTATTCCTGTTACGTATCCACAAACGATGCAGTGGCATCAATATCAGCCGGTGGCGCATAACGAAGAGTGCCCGTCCCTGAGAGCGTTGCCGTGGGTGGGTTCATTAAGCCACTGCTTTGTGGCTGCTGTCGTCTCAATGCCGTTGCTAGCACCTTGTGTGTGTTTTCCCACTATGCTTAAAACTAGTAAATTCTCTTTGACCATGTGAAGAGCCTAAGGTGGAGGTGGTCTAAGCGTACTGTCCGGCTGAGGCCTCTCTTGTAGTAGGGTTTAAATCTCCCTGCGTTCAGAGAAGGCATCCAAAACCTCAGTTGGTCATAATGAGCTTGAATTCTGTCTTCTGTGTGTTAATTCATTTTCCAAAGCTGCTCTTTGTATGTCCAATAGTTAAAATTGCCTCTGGCAAACTTCAGTAGTTGGAAGTTACTTGCAGTATACTTATAAATGGGTCATCTGCAGCGACAGATTGCTGTGTCCAGCACTCGGCTCCCTGCCCTCAGATGTTACGATTAGAAAGGTCAGATAGCTTGTAAGAATGGAGTTAGATGAATTACGCAATACTATGGTAATTATCCTCTTTTGTATCAATGAACTTAGGCTGAAACATCAATGCAGACATGGGGGTTTATGTACTTCTGTAGCACTTAAGTTTTTCAGTCCTTTCCAGAGTTAGAAGTTTGCAAATACTTGTGGGAGGAAAGCGAGGAGCAGGTTTTTCTTTCTCAAAGTTTTCAGAAGGCTTCTGAAGGTGTGGTGGTAAAGCCCTTGTGTAATCCTATGGGAGCTCTATATGAGATAAAAAAATAAGATTTCTCCTTGAAATTTTATTCAAAAGCTTTTTTGGGAATGCACTCATACCTGTTGGTACCACTCCTGCGCGCTCATTCATACCGTGCCATCCTTCTGCGTTGACGCTCCCGAAGACATTCTGAACGCTGTTTGTCCCGACTTCAGTGTATTTTTTAAACTTTTACTCCCCCAAATGATGTTGCTGATAAGCCTACATTTTCCTTTGGGAATAGAAGAATCAATACAAACTTTAAAAAAAACCCCACACCCTTAGTGTAGAGCTAAAGCTGACTTGAGTATTATAATAACTTACGTAATTAGAAGTCCCCCCCAAATAATCAGTGACTGGTTTTCTTCAGACTTTTCCTGTGTAATGAAAGCAAACTTTCTTGAAAGCTTTAAAAGATATTTAATTGGTTATGTCTCTTAAGAATTAAGATTTGGGCAATAGCTAATTACCAGTAGCAAGTTTGAATAACATTGAATCCTGTTTTGAGGGTTGTTTTTTTAATGTGAGAACTGGGAAGATGCTCGAGGTGGATCTCCTCTGCGGGACAGAACGTTCCTGGTTAGCGTGAGGCTTCTGAGCGGCGCTTGCCGAGTGGTGGCTTTGTCGCGATACCCCGGGCACTTTGGCATCTTGCACTGAGACTCTGGTTAGAGCTGAAACTCTGCTGGCACGTGACTGGCGATAAATCTCAATATCCGAAAGGGCATTAATGGAAAACGGTGTGCAATGAATTACGTGCTCTCTGAGGTACTTCAAAGGTGAAACTATACAAAAGGTCCCCGTTATCAGATATTGTAACTGTCATTTCTTTCTCTAAGCATATTGTGGATTTTGTATCATATTGTATTTATTTCATTTAATTTTAAAAACAAATGTTTTCTTTAAAGCTCTGTATATATTGACATTAAAGTTTGCATTGTACTACGTTCTCTTCTCCTTGTAAGGCTGAATCTAGTAGTGCATTGTATGGTAACTTGTTTTTCTTTGCACTGTGCTGCTGAAAGATACTATTGCCTTGAATTGCGACATGCCAAAGACAACCTCAAAATTGTATTTATTTTTGTTAAACTCTGTGAATAATGATAAAGGTACAGTTTTAAATAGCTGGCAGTTCCTTGGGTACTAGAATAAAAAGGTTGCAAATTCATAATATTTTATAATTGACAAAAATCCATCATTTATGATTTGGAAGTTCATCAACTCCTTTTTAAACATTGATATAAAAACCAGCGAGCAAACATTCCTAAATTGAATGTACGGTCACCTGCATTATTTGGTAAACCTTGCCAAAAACTTCTCGCATACATGAAGAGCTGTTTATAAATTTATACTCGCAGTCAAGTGTTTCATGCCACACTTTCAATAAAATACATTCACCGATAGGATTGATGTATTGCTTCAGGGTGGGATGAGCTACCTGCTGGCTGTTTCTCAGGTAACTAGTCAGCTTTTTTTATGTATAAAGACAAAATAATTTCCCTGCAAAGATCTGGTGCTTTGAAAATACAGGCGCTTGCCTTGCGCATGAGACCTGCAGACCTGGTCGCAGCCGAGGGTGTGCGTCGGGAGTGTCGGGAGCTGGAGCGGATGGCTCTGCCTCCTGACACTGCTTCGGCTTTGGAGTTCAGCTGAGAAATCCCTGCAGGTTAGAAACTCTTCTGTCCTGTACATGAACCAGTGCTGCGTGGCCATGTGGCGTTGGTGTCCTCGCTGCCAGGTGCCGGAACAGCTCCGTATGCGGCTCATAGTGCCCGTCACGGGCAGGAATGTGAGATTTCAGTACAATAGACTTGATGTTAAATTGCAGTAGCTGGGTTTAAAATACTGCTGAGGTAGCTGGTCACTAGTGTTGCTGTTTGTATTCACTGTGGGTTGCAGGTATCCCTGCTCGTGGCAGGGGGGTTGGAACCAGATGATCTTTAAGGTCCCTTCCAACTCTTACCATTCTATAATTCTATGATTCTATGACCTCCTGGGTATCTTCCAGACGTTGTCATCAGGACAGCAGAAGCTGGCAAGATTGTGTGCGCATCCAAGCTCCATCTGCTCTCACCAAGGGCAGCCCAGCTTGGACACGTGTCCCACGTGGCGACGGGGCAGTTGTCACTGGCAGAAGACGGTGCGTGCAGCATGGAGCAGCAGCATTTTAAACACGGGGAGTGTGCCAGGGCTGCCTGGGATGGCAGCGCCTTCACCTGCCCCAGCTGCCGTCCAGCCCTTCACTGCAGGTAACTGCTCCAGCGCTGGGGCAGCGGCATCCAGCCGGTCTGCTCTTCAGTGAAGCATAGAGTGCTTTGGGTTGGAAGGGACCTGCAGAGGTCATCTAGCCCACCCCCCTGCAGTGAGCAGGGACATCTTCAACTGGATCAGGTTGCTCAG
>Ga0181612_123976_pt1 | contig 16419 bp, 10 predicted proteins | sample HoacroProtozoa21_FD_119630 | JGI IMG/M metagenome (GOLD analysis project Ga0181612, IMG submission 119630) | Hoatzin crop microbial communities from Cojedes, Venezuel. Combined Assembly of Gp0051906, Gp0051904, Gp0051908
TAATAGACGTGCCTTTGAATACATACACAAAACGTTTCTGTTGAAGAAATTGGTGTCACCCTTACGTAGCTGCAAGGATGCTCTCCGTAGTTATCACTAACAGAATGTATGCGAACCTGTAAGATGCAAAGAAGTATTTGTGACAAAGAGGGTCTGTGAGAGGCTGCAATGAGGAAAGTCTTTTAGAGTATTTGAAGACCACACTTGATGACTTTGCTGAAAAGGCTTGAGTTTGGATTTCCATTTTCCCAGGAGGAGAGAATGCTTGCAGTAATATCACAGCTAATCCAGCCCTTTGTGCCCATTGAGTGGCAGTTGCTAGATCACTTCAGATGTGGCAGAAAGGATGCAGAACCTTGAATGCAAAACTTGTCAGCTGAAACACAACACAAGGAGAACGGAATAGCCTTTCTGGCTCTGCGCAGATGAGCTCGAGCTCTGTGGGTGATGCAGAGCTGAGGGATGCGTGTTGCCCCATGCCAGCTCCCCTGAGAACATGCTGGGGTACGTGAAGTGCAGGGAGATGCCCTCATCTTTCCCAGTGAGTTTGAGTACGAGGCGAAAAGGTGTTCAGAGATGCAGCCAGCCTAAATTCCAGCTTGTTCTTGTCCCTCATATTTGCTGCTGGCTGCCTATTGGTCTCCAGAGACATCTTGCTGAAGGAAATATTGGGCACAATGCTATAGCTGAAATTTAGGTTGACTAAATATGGGCCTCAGCGTTCATCTGGGGAGTAAGTGGGGAGTAACCAGGGTGTTGTAAATACATGGCCAGACTCGCTGGGTACTCACTCAAGCCCTCAGAAGCTGCTTGCCTGACTTTTTATGGCCAATGCCTGGAGTACCGTAGTAGAAGTAGGAAGCAGTTATTAGGAAAGACTGAGTAGTTGTGTTGAGAGTACACATAGGTGAACTTGCCTCAAAGATCCAAATAAATGCATGTAAGAACATAGTATTTCAAAAAGCAGTTATAAGGCTGAAATCATTGCTGTGAAATAAAGTTTTAAGTAAATACTACAGGCAACATTGTCTCATGATGCCTCAGAAAAAAACATCATCATCAAAAAGCAGCGCTTCTTGCTCTGTTATGGGAACCGAAGGTTAGGGTAGCAGCTATGCAAGACTTAGTGTCTGGAAACTTCGGGGGGAGGAATGTCTGTACCTGCGATTGCGATAGACTGTATCTTCATTAGCAAGCAGTGCAGCCAAGCAGGGAGAGCGATGCAAAGCTCAACAGATGCTGAGCACCCACACTCAGCCCTTCTGTGAGCCGGGGATGATTACTCCGGTCTGGCTGCGATGTGGTCCTGTGCATTAGGCACGCGCCAGGGGTGCGTTTTCCAGTTTCAGCTCACCTGCAGGGAGTCCCCAGCTGTGCGAGCTCCTCGCAGTGCAATCCAAGGAGAGGGGGTGAAATTCCCTTCAGAAGCACAGAAGGGAAGGTGATGAAGGAGAGGTGCCTTCTGTCTTACACCAACTCTAATCCCATCGCTGCCAGCGACTGCCCCTCTTACTTTGGATTTGTCATTTACCTTTCCAGCAGGGTGGGACTTGGAGCGTTTCACTCCCTGCCCGTATGGATGGAAAGCAGCTGGGAGGTGCTTAGCGAGTTCATAGGACTTGTGTACAAGCTGAGCAGCTCCAGCGTGCTGTGCTGTAGGAGGTGCAGAAAGAAAAGGCAAAGGAAACGATCTCTCTTATTTATCCATTCCGAAATACAGCTGTAAATTGTGTTATGATTTTGTCAATATATGGTGCTTGCAAAGATTTCAAATAAATAATGTTATGACCCGGCAGGCCTTATTGATTTTGTAATAATTTCGAAGAGAAGCCACTCAGTTTCCCATTCGCTGACAAATTCTTTGCTCCCTGAGGAATTCCTGTTCAACGTGTATTAAAGACAGGATAAAACAATTCCAGGGAAATACAGAGAGAGGGCTTTGTGCGTGGACTCTGCTCAGCGAATGGGTGTTTAACCTCTGACCAGTGACGACAGGTCTCCTTTAGCTCTATTAGATCAACAGCAAGCTACCATAATTAAATAAAAAAACTGTTTAGAGCCTCACCAAAGATGTCCTGGGAATTAAAGCATATGGCAGGGATAGGGAAAAAAGACTTTCCGTATGCTAATGACCCTTGATGTCTGAAATAAATTAGATCCGTTAGAGTTTATGCTCAATAAAAGAAAGACTTTAAGCACTCCAAAGTTAGTGACTCGAGACCGATTTTGGCTTAGAAATTCAATCTGCCTGCTTATTAATTCTTAGTAAGGCTCTGGAGGAGACAGGGGATGCAAAATCATAATTCTGTGCTGTATCAGAATTTTAAAGTGCCATCAGTTTCTTTTCCTTCTTTTTTTTTAATTAAGCCATTTTTCATGCTTCCCTTTTTTGTTCTCCTCGTTAATTTGATTTTGTTCCCATTTTTGTTTAATTTCTTTCTTTTTAAGGTTTCATTTATCCTATTTCAACTGAACAGAGAACCCAGAATGAATATGGATTTTCTTGTAAGTTTCATGTTTGATTTTATGTTCCTGGATGCTAATTTGATGCTGTACCTTGGGTCAAACTTTACTGCTAGGCCAGCTCTGTGTGACTAGGCAAAGAGGGACCTTTTCGGCACAGTAAGTGGCGTGCTGCTTGCTTGACAGCAGTCACAGTGTTTCGCTGTCAGCGGTTGACACAGAATGATAACGAGGAAAATGGGAGAAGGTGCTGCCAGACATTCAGACAGAAACTTGAAACAATGAACCCTCTTCTTATTAATATTTCCTTAGCAAATGGAGGAAATGTGGTGGAGGGTAGCTTTTCTTTGAGCTGGAACTCAGAGATCTGCTTCCTGAACTGCTGGGGGAAAAAAAAAGTGATGTTTTGAGGCTGGTACATGGAAAATCTGATAGTCAGGAGCTTACGGAGATTGATCGGTCCCTTTCAACATCTGCCAGCTCTCACCTTTGCAGCTGGAGGGCAGCCTGGCTTAAACGGCTAGAAAGCAAGGAGCAAAAAATTAGAATAAAAGTGATTTCACATGTTTCAGACTAACAAAAATGGGGTACTGAAAAGTCTGTTTGGTTTTCACTTTCTTTTTTGATTATTCTATCTCTAAAACTGGGATTCTTCACTGTATAGAAACACATAAAATTTTCGTCATATATTGAGAGCTTTTGGAAAAAAATGTCTAATGGATAATGATGCTAGAAATTAGCCTGGAATTAGTGCCGAAGATATGGTATAAGCAGCTAGTAGAAATATCATAGCCATTTTCTCACAAGACAGCTCTAATAAATCTGGGTTCCTTTTTGTAAATTACCACATTATTTCTTGTGCTTGCTTCGGCTCTTATCCAAATACGGATGTGTTAATGCTGGTGATGAGAATTCAGTGTTTGATTCTCTGCCTCACTAGATTATTTCTCTTAAAGGGAAATGAATGGAAGGGAAAAGTGGCTTGACACGTTATAGTTCAAAAAAAGCATCCTGATATCACAGGTATTCCATAGAACACAGATTTCTGGTTTTTTTGACTTCTTTTCTTATTAAAAAATAAGGCTTCTGAAGCTTAAAAAGCCATAACATTTTTTTTGTTATCAGATGAACCACTAAATACCACTAAGACATACTGTTTTATTTCATAGGGTGAATTTGCTTTATAAGACTGAATCTATAACGTGTTATGCTTAGTAGTTCACAGCCTGGGCACTGGATAGATGAGCGAGTAGATAGGGAAAGAGTTTAAGCACAAGTTAGAGAGAAATCAAAGATCATTTTCCATCAAAAGGGCATAGACATGTTATATAGCTTTGGAAATGGATTTTAAATTAACCTATAAAAAAGGTAGTAAATATCTGCAGGAAACAAGAATAATAAGTATGTGTTTTCTTGAGAGTACCTGTGAGGAGCACATTTCTTCAAGGTTCCTGGCCTCTCTCACTCTAGCTGCTCCTGACTCGGATGATGTTGCTCTCTACGTCGGGATCGTCATAGCCGTGATCGTGTGCCTAGCTATTTCCGTGGTTGTAGCCCTGTTTGTCTACCGCAAGAACCACCGTGACTTTGAGTCAGATATTATCGACTCCTCGGCGCTCAATGGGGGATTTCAGCCTGTTAACATCAAGGCTGCAAGGCAAGGTCAGTTGTCATTTCACTCCATGTTGACCGATTCAGAGAGGTGCTGTAAGGTTGTGGTCTCTTGGGCTGCGTGAATGATAATCACTGAATGCTTGTTGGCACTTGATAAAAGGGAGACAGATTACATCCATTTGTTTCTGATGGTCAAGTGCTCAAAACCCATGCTGGAGTTATTCAGGTGTGCTCAAGAGCATAAAGCAGGGGAATTTAACTTCTGAAGAGAAAGCATGAATGCGAGAGTGAAACACAGAGACATTTATGAAAATACAGGTCTAGCTCAAATTGAAATCAAAGGCAAAGCTCTGGCAGAAACAACAGAGGCAGAATTCATCACAGGAGTGAGATTACAGTATGGTAATTCTATCACATCTTCCTCCACTTTGTTTCACTAATAGCCTTTTTTACTGTGCCCTGTCTCCACAGGCATAAATAGTAGTTTAAGAAGTACTGTACTTTCAGTAGATGATGTAGAAGAAAAAGTTGTAGGAGAACATCATTTAATAATGAACATTTCTATCACTGGTGCAGAACAGCTTGACTACTTCCACACTTCATTGGCCAGAAAAAAAACATTCTAAAGGTAGTACTGGCTCTTTCAAGACCCATTTAGGCTGAAGGGTTACTCTTTTTTCCCAATATGTGTGCAAGAAGAATAAATCAAAGTAAGAGTTAAGATGAAAGGACAGTTGTCATGTGGAGGATTAGCAGCAGTGTAATTTGCTGGAGACACTTTTTAAAAAAATCTCCAAAAAGTGTGATGCATGTACTAATCCCCCACTGTGGGGAATCGTGGGCACGATTACTTCATAGGTTTCTTCTGTCATTTATTTTACGAATGCTGTCACTAGGCCAATTAAATAAATTGGTTAAGGATTGTCACTTAGCATTTAGGAAGGGGGTATTTGTTAATAAAACTAGATATACTGAGTAAGAAAAACATCTTGCCCTGAAGCTAAGCATGTCATACATGAAATCTGAGGCAAAATGCAGAACAGAAACCCAAACTGTTACCCCGAAGGATCAGAATAGAGAAGTAATACAGTTCTTCCTTCGCATCTCCAATGTAGACCTCCTGGCGGTACCACCAGACCTCACTTCTGCTGCAGCCATGTACAGGGGTCCTGTGTATGCCTTGCATGACGTCTCTGATAAAATCCCAATGACCAATTCACCGATACTGGACCCACTGCCCAACCTGAAGATCAAGGTTTACAACACCTCTGGCGCAGTCACTCCCCAGGATGACCTCTCTGACTTCTCCTCCAAGCTGTCCCCACAGATCACACAGTCCCTGCTGGAGAATGAGACCCTGAACATGAAGAACCAGAGCCTTGCTCGGCAAACAGACCCATCGTGCACTGCGTTTGGGACCTTCAACTCTTTAGGAGGTCACCTAGTAATTCCCAATTCAGGTAAGTGCTAGCCATGTTGGCTTTGAAGCTCAGTTGTTTTGTGTTTTTAAGTGGAGTTAGCTTGCTTTTATGCAGGAAATAGCAGGGTCACTCCTGGGACATCGCCTTTTCTTTGTTCGGAACAAACAGATGGGTTTTTACGCTCATTCAGGTCTGCCAGGGTACTTGAAGTATTCTTTTCCCAAAGTCCTGGCCACCTTTTTAACAGAATGTTGCAGGGCTTTTAGCCACTTACTGAGACATGCGAGGCTTCAGAGCTTCCCTGTGTGAAGTGTGATTCAGCATCCTTGACCTTTTGCTTTCATGCAGCTCTAGAAAAGGAACTCCAAGCGAGAAAGCCTCAATCTTGCCATCAGACATAAAAAGGACAAATTAATTAAAAACAAATCGGTTGTTCCACTTCCAATTCATTGCAGACGGTGTGGTATTGAAGTAGGACAGCAGAATACTAATTTTTGGAAGACACTTTTTCCTGCACACATTACATACCCAGGGAAAATAAGGCCTAAGAGTGTCTCTTCTATATTTCTCTCCCTGTTATGTATATTCTTGACTTGTTTTACAACTAGGACAGAGGAAGATGGAGCAGCAAGTGCCTTTTGATGTTATTGCAAAGTGCTGCTCAGCCTTTCTCATACAGTACGAGGCCAGGCTGCCGGGCCCTCTTCAAGCCACACAGGCACCAGGAGGCAGTTTCAGAGGATCCAGAGAGCTGCCGGGCAGAATTGGGAGAGCTTGGCTGTTGCAGCCAGATATTTTAGGAGAGCCATACTGCTGCTAGGATCCTAAATGAAGTGCTGACGTTCAAAGGAAATTCAGCAACTGGATGTTCCCGTGGGTTTGGCATGCTAATCAAGAGCGACATTAACATCTGAAGTGGCGTCGAATCAAATGCATGTAATACTGGGTGTGGGGGATATGCAGGCTACACGGTCATCAGGAGTACCCCTGCCCAGTTTCTCTGGAGCTCTGACTCCAGGTAGGACTACAGTGCACGTGCAACCACAGCTACCTAACTCAATAGCTCAAGGTTTCACAGCACTTCTGCTTTCCTCCTTTACATTATGTGGTCAGCTCTTGGCCATTTTACAGCGCAGTGCCCTTGTCTCTTGCTCATTTGCTGGATTTTTTCTTATTCATTGATGTTATGGAGAAAGCAAAACGCCTGGGTGGCCCAGGACCTAGGTGGTTTGGTTCTTCCAGGACACAGCCCCACACTGCCCAGAAAGCATCCAAAAGTGGTCGGTGAGCAGTAGCCCCTCCTCTCTGAGCTATCATGGAACAGGGGGCAAAAACAGCTATTAAATTTAAGAGCCTGAGTGAAAATTGAACTAATTAAAGAAACGTGGTGCTGAGTGCTGAGCAATGTTGAAAATTTGTTCTATACAATCCTGGATTTCACGTTTGTCTAAGTAGCAGCTGAAGGTCAGTATTAATACTGAGGTTTCTTAGGCCGTGGTGGTGCACATTGTCAGCAAAGTCTGTTAGTCACGTTTAATTCACATATATTAATATCAATTTGTAAAGAAAAAAGGGTTATTTATTACTGTAATTCCTTCAAAATTATGAAAATAACTTCTGTAAAATATATCACTACCATGTATGCCTCTGTGCAGCTTCTAGATGTACGTATGTCCTCCCAGTAATATGATCAAAGCCCTTCATTTACGCTACACCTGCCCTGTTACAGCTGAGAACATGCACAGGTGAGGTTGTTACAGGCCTGTAAAGAAACAAGTGTCAGAAGGTGTTTCTGGAAAATGGTTTCCTAGCGAATGCCTCCCCTTCAAAGCCAGGGGTGGGACCGAGTCCCTGTACACCAACACAGGGGAGGTCTGCAGCATAACCACACCACCTATGCCAAAGAAAAGAGACAGGGCCGTGCAAGGTTTCTATAAAGCCTCTCTTCCGTATGCGTATATGTAAATAATCTGCCTGTAGGTTTGTTTTCAGCTACGTAGTAATAACTGTATTAAAGTCCTTGCCACTGATTCCCAGCTAATCCACATCTGCAAAGACAGCTGGCTGAGACGTGTCCAGCAGAGCGAAACAGCTGGTTCGTGTGCCGCATTCGTCGTGCGAGGGCAGGGCCCTCTGTTTGCTGGGGAGTCACTCTCTACATCTCTGAAATTTCAGTAATGCAAGAACACTGTTTTGCAATCAAGCGTGCAGCTAATCATCACTGAATGCCCAGTTCTTTTTCAAGGTTGGATACCCGAATTTTTGAGCCACTGCAGGACTCAGCACATTCAAGATACCAGGAAGCTAAATTTTGTCTCCCTGGTAGTCTAATTAGAAGCTGTGAGTGCATTAAAAGACAGGATGCCAGTCACAGAAGCCGTCTTTCAGGGAACAACTGGTTCTTCTTGCTTCCTGGGACAGTGCTCCACTGCCTGTCTTTCCTGATTGTAATTACATAAGAGTTGGCTAGGGAGATGTCCCATTACAGCTGTTGGAAATTTTAGTCAGAGTTGTTCGTTTTGCTATCATTTTAAAAGGTAAGCAGCAGCGTAACCATCTGTCTGCTCTTTAAATAAAATGAAAGGGAAGGGAAGAAAATCCTTTCCTCCACATCCATATTTCAGTGCAGATGCACAAGAGGAATAAGAACAGACCAGGTGACCACCGGAGAAGCCGAGGCTGCGGTAAATACTGTTTCTCCTGAGCTGCTGAGGTCATTTAGTGTCTGCTGGTGAGGTTGGGTGAATATCTAGCATCTCAGCTTTCATCTGCTGCCTCTCCTGTCACCCCTCTTCACACTCCCACTTGCCTATTTTTCTCCATTTTATCTTTTTGTCTCTTCTGTTCTGCAGGAGTAAGCTTGCTGATCCCAGCGGGGGCTGTTCCACAAGGGAGAGTCTATGAAATGTATGTGACAGTTCACAGGAAGGAGAACATGAGGTAAAAGACGGCCTTTCTTTGTTTGTGCGTTAACAGAGGGGGAAAATGTAGTAACTAAAGACCTGTGGCAATATGCTTATGCAAAGCCTACTGCGTTGAAGTTATTTGCTGACTTGGAGGTAAATGTGAGCAAAGCCAAGGACGAACTTTATCACAAAATGAGCTCAGCTTCTGCTTTTCTAAGCAAGAGTTGCACTCTGCACCAGGCCCTCGGGCTGGGGGGACGCTGAATCGTAGCCAGAAGTGAGGTTGATGTGGCAGAGAAGGTGTGAGGTGATCTCTCAATAAAGACCCGTGCTGCAAAGGACAAGGGAGCAGAGGAGCAAGGTGACAAATTGACTTAGCAGAGGGACAGGTGCCTGAGCACCTGGCTTGGAAAATCTCCTCTCCTATTACAGTGAGGGTGAATTTTGATTTTACCCTTCATGGACTTGGCTAGTCCATGCAGTGAGAGGATGGAGCCAAAGCTTTTGGTGTCCTTCACCCCTTCTTGTTCCGAGGTAGAAGTAAGCAAGCAGCTGTCCTGCTCAGCCCCGGGCACTCCACGCTGAGGGCTACCCAGAGCCCATGTTGGGATGAGCCATGTTGCTCTCACCTGCTATCTGCACATGTGGCCAATTCATATTCTGGATCTCAGTGTGTACTGAGTGGTCTGGCAGCCTTGGCATAAAAAAGAGTTTCCGAAAAGGCCAAGATAGCGTTTGAAGCAGTTTAGGAAAACCTAATGAAGAGAAAGGCGAGATCTTAGTCTGCAGAACGGACTCGTGCACCAAGGCTGAATGGCAAATGTGAATCTAAGCAATCATTACACGGTACTTTGCCTCTTTCCCCTCCTCATAAATAGATACATTTTTTGGCTCAGCCCCTTAATGGCTTTTATTATGTGCTAAGCCACAGCTGTTTATACACTGCGTGATACTGAACACTATTCTTTGGCTTGGTAGTCTTTCACCCATGTTAAAATAATCTGCTTAAAGAAAAAATAAGTAACCCCTCCATCCACCCTTTTGCATGCATTATTCATTGCCTGCTCTTTGAAAATAGCTAATTGCAGCTACAGGAAAAGTGTCTCTGTTCATATCTAATATTGATTGTATTCCTATTACTTTTGACTGTGTTTTAAAGACTCTTACAAACAGCATTGAAAAAGAGCTCTTTCCTGCAGAAGGAAAAAAAATAAGAGGGCATCCCCTGTTATTCAACTTGCCTCCAAATCCCCCTTTTAAAACACATAATTATTAAAAAAAAAATTAATTCCTAGGAGAATCTATATCTGCAATTATTTTCTTTCCAGTGACTTATGGAAGGAGTCCCTGCCTCCTTATTCATGTAGCTGTGGACAACCAATTTCACATGCTAGTCTGATTTATTTTCTTCAAGGGTCACAAAGCCTCCTCTGCATGCTTTGTGATAGCCGTTACTCAGCAGGTCACACAGGGGATAGAGGGATGGGTTAACCTGTATTGGGAACAGCATCCTTGGAGCTGTGCTGTCTGCCAAACTGAGCAAGTGTGCTGAAGTACACCTGCAGAAGTGAACAGAAAGGTGTGAATCCTCACTTGCAGTGAAGACTTTGAGAAGTGATTTCTTTTCCTAGGAGAAGAGAGCAGAGGGCAGACTGCCTTGGCCATGGGGCTCATCCCGTCACAGTGACAGTCGTTTCCTAGGCACACAGACCTCAGCTGCTAATTTGATGTATGGCAGCTTTTCAGCCCTCTCCAGCATGCCAGGCTTGTTATGCCCATGGAAACCAACCTCTTCTAGGATGTTTAAAATGGAGCTCATCGGACGTCGTCTAGATCACTCAGATCCAAATAGTCACCAAAAAGGGCTTAAATGCTGCAGGACTGTAACATCCTCCCCTGTTACCTGCTCCTTTTCCCCCGGTGCCCAGGAGCAGGAAAGGGTGGGTGGCTGCCTGCACCCAGCTGCAATGGTCCTCTGCTGCAGGACGGTGTCACCACACACTTCGCTTGCTGTAGCAGAGCTGCAGCTCGGTCAAAGCCTCTTGTGTCTGACTGCATTGGCCACAGATGTTGCTTCATATAATTGGCGTCATAAGGGTACCACAAGTTAGTGTGCAGCGTAATTATTTTTTAAATCCTCTGCTGCACTCTCACAGCACTCCAGCAGAGAGTGATAGTCCACAGTAAGGTCTAGCTGCAGACATTTGCTGTTGTGGCCAAGTGGTAACTGGAGTGTGTTCAATAAACCCTGTGAGACCTTATATTTATTTTCATGTGTGATGTGTAAATGCGTATGTGTTGAAAAGTCCTGCCATGTGTTGAAGTAGTTTGGAAGGGGACATATAGGAAACTATAAAATGGGTGCTATAATCAGAAATGAAGGCAGGCTTTTTTTCTTGATATACAGCCACCACTAAGGCAGTCCCCATAGCGCTGCCCTAAGTGGAACTGGTGCAGCAACTGAGAGGCACACCATCACAGCTCACGTATCTCCAGCAACTTAAGACTGAGCTCACACTTTGTTTGTAGAAATATGAAACCACTTCTGAACAGCCAGGCAGAAACAGGAAATCTATTATCCCTCAGAGTCCTGCAAATTCCCCCTTTCTTTTCCTTCCTTTTGTTTTCCTAATACATTTCCCCAGTTAGTCTCTGAAACCTGTAGTACAGACATTTGAGAGACTTCACACCCCAGGAATACCACTCTTTGTGTTGCCTTGCAGAATGGTTAGGAGAGCTCTCCGAGACACTTTATTTATTCCATTTCATATCCATCAAAGCGTGTGAGAGCAGGGGGGGTCACCCTGAAAGTGTTATCCTTCTGCGGTGAATTGGGGTTCTGATGGCTGGCAATGAACACCACTTGGAGGCAGTTGTTTTCTCTAAGTGTGTTAGCGTGCTTGTGGCACACTGGGTTTTCTCTTTTCCTAGACTAACACTCCAGCCGGCTGGTTTCCCTGCACTGTGAGCTCATCCTCATTCTGCCTGTCATTTGGGGCAGGGTGGATGTAAGCAGCTACCAGGCTCTGATCCCTGGCTGGCGTGAGAGATTCATATTGACCTCATGGAAAGGTCCATGTGCTTTATGAAGTAGCTACAGTGGGGAAGAGGATATCTGGGTATACATATGTCGTTCTGTGTTTGTACGCATACATGTATGTGTGTGTATAGAGGTACATGTAACTGAAATAATAACAAACCTGTAAGAATATTTTACAACTATTTGCAGGTTTCTGTCTTAAAGCTAATTGGCTTTTTCAGTAGTGATCAGATGCTTTCTCTCTTAGTCTGGGGGAGTATCATTGTCTTTGAGATCTGTAGGGAGGAGTGCTGTCTTGAACTGTGGTTTCACCTATAAAATAAGCAAGTTCTTGTCACCACTATCTGGCAAGAGCTGTTCCCGCGAGCATCTGTGAGAGCCTAGGTCTTGCACAACTAAGGATTAAATAGCATGAGTATAAACCACCAACCTTCAGGATTTTCTTGACTGCCTTGGGTTAAAACACAAATTAGCTGTGAGCTAAATTAACGAAGCTGTGTGCTTCCTTTGGAAACATCTGGCACTGGTCAGTGCTAGACAGAGTCTGGGCCTTGATGGGCCACTGATTTGATCTCATATGGCAGTTCCTGTTTTCCCACGTGAACCCCTACCGAGCTTGCACAGCTTTAGGTGGAGCTGCTCTTGCATACTCTAATCAGAGGCAAGAACTGCACTAAATATGGCACAGTGAAGGACACTCCTGCGTAATCCATCACACGGGAGATGACACAAACGAGAGTGGATGTCGCCATGCCCACAGAATGTTACAACTCTGAAGAACAGAGCAAGCAGAGCTCCTGAAAATCTTGATGGAAGACGCACATAAACTGTGCAACTTCCAAATTAGCTGCCTGAAAAGAGAGAAGGGTCAGGTGAGCCTTGTCAGGATTTCCATCAGTGGCTTCACAGTGTTTGTATAGACTTTATATTGAAGTCACGCAGCTGATCAATGAGTTTGATCCAAGGAGCAATATTGCCTTTTTAACCAGTAAACTCTAAACTTACTGATGTGAAATAAAAGAAATTGAAGTCTTCCACATCTCGTTTCTCCACCTTCCTTCTGTATCTCAGTTCCATAAACAAAATTACTTTGCAACTCCAGAAGATAATATCATGAAGTGCCAGTCACTATAATTGAAACATTTGAAATACAAATGACCAGAGAATGATCAAAAGGGGAGGAAAACCTTTCAGATCATTTTCCTTCTAAAGATAGACAGAGAGAAAAACCAGGGTCAGTCGAGAATATTAAGTTTGAAACTTAAGAAAAACCACATTAAAAATAAAATCCCAGCAATGAAAGGAGAAATAAAATGTCTTCTCTCTGACTTTTGGCTAAGCTGTGTAGAAGGGTTGCCATCTGTTGCTATGAGTTAGCCATTCCTCTCTCCCTGCTCTGTCCTGTGCTTCCTGAGATGCTGTGATTGTCTGTAACGTCTATTCATGGTGCCAGGGAGTGCAATGTAGGCCCACTGAGGAGCAGAGATTTCTCTAGTTGTGCTCACATCTGCTGTCTGACAGTTACCTTAATGAATATGGTCTGGCTGATTACAGGGAGATGGTTTCAAATGAGTAATCCCATTTAAAAAAAAACACAAATTTGATTGTGAAGGGCCCAGATATAGCGAATAAAAGTTTGTTTGCTTTTAAATAAAAGGTGACTGTTCTTGATGAGTGGTGCGGGATGGGACAACGTCTAAAAATATCTGATGACCTTTCAGTTACTATTAGTGCCTTTTAATCATAATGTTAAACAGATGATTGAATTTTAGTCTCAGACAGATCTTTGTAAAACAAAAACATCTCTTTTGCCTGCAGTGAAGTGACTTCAGAGTTGTACTAGCACAGCTGAATGCCCAGTCCCATCCCATAAGTAACCCCAAGACTGCTGCAAGCCTAAATAGTAGCCCAAGTGGATAGGGGGTTGGGGGGGGGGGGGTGTTGGCTGTTGAGTTTTTTTGGATAACAGCCTAAAAGTACGTTCTGACCTATAGTTTTGAAGATGTCTCCTCATAGCTCGTTCTGCTTTAGAGGAGATAGCTCCCTCCCTCTATATGCTCCCCTGTGTTTGTGTTTGTGCTGGATCTCCTGCCATCTGTAACACAGGCATCATAATACTTGATGACAACAGGTGCTCGTCTAGGCCAGGTTCCTGGATTAGATGGTGCTGCATCACCTGCTCCAGGAGAAGGTAGAAAACTACCCATAATGAATGACTACACAATAACCTGTCTTCAGGGGAATTTGTTGTTTACTAATCCCATCAATTAGTGTTGGGTTTATGCCTTGAAGCAAAAGATTAATATCTCTTGTATAATATATCTTGTCTACTGCATCTGTTTGTGTTCTCATTAGCTATAGTAAGGCATAATCCTTTTGTTTTAAAATGGAAATTAGAAACAGGGAGAAATAAGAAAAGATCTGTCAAGAGATTTTTGTTCCATTTTCCTGTCAGTTGTCAGGTACCTCTCTGCTGTGTGTGCCATTGCGTGGTTTAGCCTCATTCCTCTGGGTTTCAGGTGTTTATTTCCAAGATCTCCTGGCGGTCCCTAAATACCCTGCTACCTTCAGTCACGTTAGAGCAGGATAGGAAAGGGAATATCACCTCAGCGTGCTCTGACATCCCTTGTCCCATACAGTCCCAGAAATCAGATTTGCTTTTTGCCGCTGTGTCACATTGCAAGTTGATGCCTGCTGCGTTGCAGTAAACTCACCTGAGATCTTTTTCACTTTTGCTGCGTTTCTTTGCTACTAAATAACTATGTTTGGATCTTGTTTTGCTCTGGAAGTGTGAGCTGTTGTACAATTAACAGGATTTTATTTCCTACTCATATTTTTACCCTCTCCGGATCTTTTGCATAATTTTCTGGCTCTCGTTACTTGCAATAATTCCTGATTTAGAGTTATCTGTAAATTTAATGATTGTCTTGCTATTTACGTTGCCTTCCACATTGTGAGTAGAAATCCTGGCCTCTCAGTAGTCAGGGAGAGGTTTAGCATTGGCTTCAACAGAGCTGGGATTTCACCTGTTCAGTGACACTGACCCCCATTTCACTCCACTTGAGAACTCCTCTGCGACTCATTAATCTCAGTTTTCAAAGGCTTAAAGGTCACTTAGACACTTAGTTAGGTCACTTGCAGTCCCCAGACTGGTGGAGAGCTGAGGTGGGTCAGTATCTGCATGAGGTGGGTGGTGGAGGAGAGTCACTGGGACCAGCCGTGTTCCGTAACTTTGTGGTGCCGGACTCAGATGCGTGTCTGGTTGGCAATTTGGGACTGCAAAGTCAACCACCCCCTGCAGCTGACCCATTTTTCTGCTCTTCGCTCATCAGAGTGTCCTGTATCATACATACCTAGGTCATGAGCATGCATGTCTCATCCACTTGACAAGAAATCTCGTAAGTCTGGTGAATAAGACGGTGCTTACCAACTTGGGGAAAAAATATTAAGCCGTGCTATTTTTGGCATGTCCTTTGTATGCTTGTATCCGCTTCCTACCTCACTTGCTGACTGTGCAGTCTGGGACGCCTCCTGAATTTGTGTTCTACGTCATCTTTTACACCTGTGCTAATCGGATATAAAATGTTGTGGCGCAGAATCATGGCCTCCATCAGAGTCCTAAAATTTAGCAGCAAACAGGATTTTGTCACAGAGCAGTGACTAAAGTTAATTTTACTTTGAGACAACTTTAGGCTGTGTGATTTATCAGTACCATATTATTTTAATGACCTTTTGGCTTTTTTCAACAGCATGCATCAGTGCTCAGGTTCTTGTTGATTTTAACTCATTTTTCACCCAAAAGACACTGTGTTTACAGCAGGCATGATATATTCCTTCCTATATTCTTTTCGACTGCAGGTTTTGTAATTCAGTCCAAAAAACTATGATAACTTGTATTTTTTTCCTTCTTTCTTCAGATGTCGGTAGTCTTTTAGTTGAAGTTATGTTAACCAGAGGATTAAGTCTACAGCTTGTCATATCTGTAGCTTTCCAGACAAATATTGTAATTTTAAAGGATTTTTCTCATAAACATTATGTTTTCTGAAATTTCTTGAATTGCACTGTAGGAGAGTGTTCAAATATCCATTCATGCACAAGGTAGATGATGACCATTAAAAACCACCAGCACATTGTGAGTGTTTTTTAAGCTTCTTGTTGTTTCTTATGGAAACCTGAAGTAAATGAGTCTGAAAAAGAAAAGTTATAGTCAAAATCTGCCCAATGATTTATTCAGTTCAGTCTTGCAAGAGAGTGATCCCTGATGTTCTTAGTCTGAATCCTGAGATCCCTACAGTATGGAAGAGGAGCTGGACTGGGTACTCTATCTGCTAGCGTTTCATTTCTTTTACAAACTGTTTGTTAGGCTAAAATAGCTGGCATAATGCATGATAGCTGTCCAGATTGTTATATTTTACATCTTTTTGGAAAGGCAGCTATATCACAGCTGTTTGTTTCCAGTCCACGGCTTTTCAGAAACAATTGTTAAGTCATTTAGTAAACTCATCAGTTAATTTCCACAGATGCATATCATCTGGATTTACTGATTTGCATAGATTTACATTTTTCCATGCCGGACCTCTTTTTTTTCCCCTCAAATGTTATAAAAACCTCCCACAACATTTGTAGCAACAAGAGACACTTTTCGAAAGTGCCTTCATCCCACTTCGGAAAAGGATTTCTATAAAGTTTTTCCTTCATTTTCTGTGGGATTAATGGATTATTCAGGGAGAATTAAGGTGGGCAAAATTAGGATAAGCCTGTGAACATATATTTGCAATAGCCAGAATAGGTGCAATAAATCGGATATCAAAACACCTTCTATCCTGATTTGGTCTCCTTGAAAATATTATCTAAGATTACAGGTACTTTTTTTGCTCTTTCTTTTGGTAAAGGCAAAGAGTTGCAGAAATAAACTGTTTATTTAATGTCCTCTCAACTAATTCCGCTAAAACCAATACAAATGTAAATACAAATA
>Ga0181612_116151_pt1 | contig 16418 bp, 8 predicted proteins | sample HoacroProtozoa21_FD_119630 | JGI IMG/M metagenome (GOLD analysis project Ga0181612, IMG submission 119630) | Hoatzin crop microbial communities from Cojedes, Venezuel. Combined Assembly of Gp0051906, Gp0051904, Gp0051908
CAAGGTTCTTTTCTGCTGGGCACCTTTCCAGCCACTCCTCCCCAGGCCTGTAGCGTTGCATGGGGTTGTTGTGACCCAAGTGCAGGACCTGGCACTTGGCCTTGTTGAACCTCATACAGCTGACCTCAGCCCATCAATCAAGTCTGTCCAGATCCCTCTGCAGAGCCTTCCTACCCTCGAGCACATCGACACTCCCACCCAACTTGGTGTCAGCTGCAAACTTACTGAGGGAGCACTCAATCCCCTCATCCAGATCATTGATAAAGATACTAAACAAGACTGGACCCAATACTGAGCCCTGGGGAACACCACTCATGACCGGCCGCCAACTGGATAGAACTCCATTCACTACCACTCTCCGGGCTTGGCCATTCAGCCAGTTTTTTTATCCAGCAGCGAGTACACCCATCTAAACCATGGGCAGCCAGTTTCTCCAGGAGGATGCTGTGGGGAACAGTGTCAAAGGCCTGACTAAAATCCAGGCAGATGACATCCACAGCCTTTCCCTCATCCATTAGGCGGGTCACCTGGTCATAGAAGGAAATCAGAAGGATATAACATCTCTGCAATCTGTGCTTTAGTGATAACTCAGATCTTGTGAAACATTTTTTGACACACTTATATAATTATTTTTTTAGTTTTACTTAGATTTTTATTTTAAATATATGGCTTTCTCTTCAGTTACAGACCATCTAGCATATTCTTGAATCTGCTGTATTCCTGGCCACTGTGATCCTCCCGATAGTAGATCAGAATCGCGAATGCAAACAGCTTCTGTCCAGTAACCTGCTTTTTCCCCAAAGATGGGAACAGCTGCTTGGACTCTGAAGCTCCCTGCCAGAAGCTGAATTTCAGCCTTCTTACCATGGTTTGACAGGGATTCGGCACGTGCTGCCATTGAGAAGACTTGCAGGATAGTTAGTGGGTAAAAGGGGTGAGAAGCGTTTTCTCCTGGTCCCCATGGATGCGGGGAGCCGAGTGTGTGAGCAGGGGCGAGGTGCCTGGCTCCTACTTGGGGAACGGGCTGCGAAGAAGATGCTGCACACTGGGGTGTGCTCCCTGCGCTGCTGAAATTGTGAGCATCCAGACCGGAAAGGGGAAAAGGAGAAAAAAAAAAAAAAAACCAACAAAAAAAATCCCAAATCCTGTTAACAGGAAAAGGTAATTGTAGTGTCAGGTTGTGGATAGCCCTGTACCTCTTGTTCTTTCAGTGTAAAGAGAGATCTCACTTCCTGCATCATGTGGCATGCCTGGGGCTCATGGCCATGTGTTGCTGAAATTTAAGACAAGATTTCTGTGAGATGTGTCTCTTCCTACCATGGCAATGCTGTCACTAAGCAGTCGTTTCCTCTGGCATCTGGCTTGTCCTTTAATTCCTGCTCTGCTCACAAGCCTCTGCCAGCTGGTGGTCTGACTGGGGAGGTACTCAGAGGTGAGGCTGATGTGCAGGGTGCAACCTGGATGGATATGTTACTGAATGTCTCCTGAACAGAAAAATAGCTGGAGATGGTCTTTGGTGCAAGCAGCTGTATTGCTTTGCAGCCAAGGCAGTTGGGTGGAGGCGGTGCCTCTGGTTATGAGAAGAGGAGAGACCGGGTAATCTACCTATTTAGTAATTATCTGTACACCTTTTAAAAAGCATTGCAAAACTATTTGTTCTCACTGGAAATTCACAACTTGGAGAGCAGTAACTAGCTGCTTAGATAAACACTTAGAACAAAGAAGTATTATAGGCTGCGAGTCCAAATATACTGATGGACCAAATGGTCCTCTTTCTGTACAAAGCAAAAAAAGAGTAAAGAAAAAAAAGTCAAGTAAACATTTGATATTATTGAAAAGTGTCACATATCTGTCACTACATGGTGTATGTGTAGGGAAAATAGATACTTAGAGGAGTTTATTCTCTTCATCATTCTGGTCCAAGGAGCTATTCATTTTCTCCAGCCTTCATAGCAGTAGTAATATTTCAGCATTTCGGATGTCATTTTTCTTCCATCCCATGGCATCCAGTGTCAGATTTACAGCCTAGTATTTTGCTTGCAAGTGACTAGATACTGTTGCTTTTCACTTCCTCCCAAAATGCATATCCTAATTTTGCTTTCTGAAAAACCTTGGTGCCACAACTAAGTACTTCCAAACAATGAGTGTGAAAGGAACACTTTATACCTGGGGAACCACTTGTCCCACCCATTTATTTGGGAGTTATGCTCTTTAGCGTTACCCAACTGAAGCCGGCAGATGTTTAGAACATGTTCCACATTCGGATGTGCAAATGGTTCCTCAAGCAAGAGGAGGAAAACAGGTTGGGTATAATGCGCCTTACCTGGTGTGTTTTGTTTGGTTGCTTTTTCTTTGCCAAAAACCACATGAACAGCTTGAGCAAGATGTGTCTGGGGACACGTTGCTTCCGTACTATGTCATGATGATTCTGTAGGTTGAATAAAGGTTTCATCTAAGAAAAACAGACACGGAAATTTCTCCTTGCAGAAAACCAGCATTTTACATGCACATCATTTCCTTCAAAGATAGGTTGTTGCACTTACAATCAGTTTCAAAACTGATCATAAGGATATAATCCATCAGGTTAAGCCTTTGTTATATGGACCAACAAAAATAAATATGTGCCTTATTTTTGTTTGTGGGACATTCTGAGGGTAGAAATGAGAGTAGGAACCAGCAGTGTTTTCAGGAACCATGAGCTCAGGCATTTGATCAGTGGGAAAAGGTATTCACAGACGTTAAACCTTCAGGCATCCTTTCCATGTTTAACTTCTCCGAGTTTCTGTCAATGAATTTGTAACGACTAGATAATTTCATTTGACCAGAAGAAAAAAGGGCTACAGTTTCCAGGAAGCTATTGTGTAATACTGATGGCTTATATTATGTGGCGACAGGATTTTCGCTGTAGTAAAAAGCCCTGCATCGTGTCAAAGGGCTGCCAGAGATCTTTTGAGACAAAATGTGCCGAGTTCAACAGGAAAAAGTATAATGAGAGAAGTATTGACTAGTTTAGTTTCTTGATGGAAATCAATGTCCTTTTCTTCAAAAGAAAAGAAATTTTCTTCTGTATTACTGCTAAAGCTAGGGTTTAAAATACTATTTCAGTGTAGCTATTACTTAGCAGCTGGGTTTATTCTCACATTGCAAGAATGATGCTAATAATTCCTCTTGACTGCTGTGACCTCTGCTGGGGGGGGAAGAGAGTCCATTTTCCTCTGGCCCTTCCTCCCTGAGCCTGGCAACATACTCTCTATTTATTTATTACTTGTTTGTTCTCTGCAGCAAATTTCCCTACCTGCCAGGTGGCTGAAGTGATTTGCATACTTTGTCATTTATCTCTTGTCATAAATCTAGTTCAAAACCAAAGATCTGATGAATTTTTAATCCTAGTAAGCTTTCAGTTCTGTGAGCGTGTGCTTTGTACACAGTGAGGCGTAATTTATCTTTGCGCACGAATGTGTGTCTTCATGTTTAAGTGCGCAGCTACATTTCTCTTTGCACCTTTGCCTCACACTGCATTAAGTTTGCATTTGTACAACATGTCATGCTTGGAGTGTCTCGGGGATGGTGTGTAAGTCTAGATTGTGTCGCCTTTCTGGGTGCGTACGCTGAATCTACAGTCAGATCTACTTAGTTTGAAGTCTGCTGCCGTTCTGCCTCCATTTAGCTGGAAACCACTGACAGCAAAGTCCTTTTGGAATAACTGATCTTTGGCTTCAGACTGTAAGAACAGCTGATAATTAAATATTTCTCATTGTTAAACACTGCAACCAGTGACTTACATTTTGACTGTATGCTCCAGTTGACCAATTTGTTTCCTCTTTAAGGAGATGCATGCTGATGTATTGTTGTTCTGGAAACTTTAACAGGTTGGTTTTTTGTTTTGGTTTGTTTTTTTTTTACCTGAAGGACTTTTTGCTGAATCTAAAGCAAGCCTGTCATGGCATCAAACTAACAGCCACCTTCACCACAATGGCTCTGCCACAGAAGGGTTGCGGTATGGAGCAGCAGCAAGCACGCCTGTGCCTTGTTTTTGTAGGGACTCCAAGCAGTACATTGTAGCCCTGTTGTGCCAAACAACCCAAACATTTTGAGCTCTGACCCGAAAAGCATGACTCAAAGTTACTTTTGATTGATAGCTCTCATCAGCCTAGGAGGAGCTTACTAGAGGCATACGTAGGGCCCAGGTGGTGTTTGTTCTCTGCACATTTGTGGGCAGTGTTGTTGTGTTCTGGTTGTAAGAGAAGCCGCCTCAGATGGGGAAACAGGTCAGCAGAGCGCTAGGTTTTGGGGGCGAGTGGGAGGTTTTCAGGGAGGAGTGTGAGATGGAGTTAGTTGCTTCTCTGCACAGACTTTGATTTTCTCTGCGTGCTCCTTTCTCCGGTGAAATGGTGACTTTCCGTGCCATCCTGGCTGCTGGTGGTGAGCCAGGCATACAGGCTGGGTGTTGGAGTCACAGCTGCGACGCTGACAGAAGAGAAAAATAGCTGGGAGGGACAAGCAGTAGGATCCACTTGAAAGACTGAGTTTGTGTGCGTGTGAGGGAGGGAGCTAGGGGTGTGCTCTTTCTGTCGTGGCTTTGGGGGCTGGAGTGGCACCAAAAGCTGGTGCAGAATGAAGCGTGAGGAGAAGACTCTTGGAGAGGAAAGGTCTGGGAAGAGTGAGGGCGTCTACAGGGCATAAAGGAATCTGGGAGGAATAAGAAACTAAGAAGTCTAGATAAGCATAATTTTTTTTTCTGTTCAGTTTAGCCTGTGTTTTAGCAAACAGCACAGAGGAATTTAAAACTTCCATTTTTAGAAAGTTAAAATCTAAGCTATTGTATTGGGCAAAAGGAAGATGATTCCAGAAGTGGGATTGAAAGTCTGTTTGTCTCTTGCAGTTTTGATTATTTAAATCTGGATGTCCTCATCCTGTAGTATCTTGCTAGAACTTGCTGTTCAGAGGCACTATGTCTGTGTCTCCACCTGCTCTTGTGGCTTACTAGAAGCAATGGCCGATGCTTGCCAGGCAAATTTTACCAGGCTTGCTGCTTTGTGTCTAAAGCTTTGCAGGTTAGTGAAGGAAAGCCACTTGAACTCTTGGAGACCATCATGACCATGATGTTGCACTTGGAGAGGGGTCTATAAAGCGGCAGGTTGTGGTTCTCACCTTTATTAGTAGACAAGAATTAATTATAAAAGATTTTTTATGCTATTGAAATTAAAGTTGTAAAAGAAATCTCCAAAAGTGGAAACAAATGTAACAGTGGAAAAAAAAATTCTGAAAAACAGAGAAAACCTTAGAATCCCCCTGCCCCCCTTTTTTTCCTAACCTTTCTTTTATAAAACCTTTATCCTTAATCCAGGGAATGGTGGTATTTAAACATGGTGATATTTACATAGTAAAGTGGCAGTTATTTCCTTTTCCTGCAAGATTGGTTTGATTTGAGTAACACTTCTATTGTCTGGCAAAAAAAGTCTGCCTGCCCGCTTGATATCTCCTCTTGAAAGCTTCTGAAGACCGTGTGGCAAAAGGCAGTCTTTTAAGAATCATGATTACCATTTACAGATTAAAAGATTCATTCTACGGTGAACTTCAGTAGAACAGAAGGATTACGATGTTTACTGACGTCAGAGTGGTGATGCTTAAAGTAGAAGACCTCCACCTCTTTTCCTGGGAGGGGGGCTCTTCCTGTAGGCCCATCTCCAACATGCATACCGAGATAGCACTCTTCTGTGGCAAGTATTTAGATATGATTTCATACTCGCAGAAGTACTTCCCCTTATGCAGAAATCTAAAATGCCAACGAATGGAGTCCTTACAGCATCCATAGGAACGGATTGCGGTAGCATTTCCATTACTGGTGAAACGCTGAAATGCAGATGGATGCAGAAGCAGAAGAATTTGGATCAGCCATTCTTAGTGTGATACTACAATATCTAGATGTCAGCCAGTATGAGTTTAGTAGTGCCAGCAGTGCAAGTTTAAAGTATCTTTTAAGAGCAAAGATATATTTTTTTTTTGTATGATTTGCAGTGTTTTCTTTTGGTGTGTTGTGATGTTACAGAGCCAACTATGCAGTCATCGAGACTGCTGGTGCTGCCTACTTTTCTCCAAACTACACTTTTATGGGAATGCTCCCAGAAAGATAAAAGGAGGACTCTTTTCTTGATGGGAAAGGACTGAGTTTCTGCTTAATCACTGTAGTATTCCTTAGCTTGTGTTGTAGTTTGAAGAAATATTTCCACAGGTCCCCCCTCACACCAAGCAGTCATGGGTATCTTGACTTCCAAAGAGGATTGTGCACTTACAGAACGAAGGGATAACATTTCTCATGTTTAGTTGTACAGTTTGTAGAGGTCAGTTTGTGGTTTGTGGTTGGTTGTTTTTGTTGTTTGTTTTTTTTTTTTTCCAAACTGCAAAGACAGCATAACTAATATTCTTGTCATATGAGAGGTCTGCAAATGCAATCTTGTATTGAACAGCCTGTGTTAGGGTAGAGTTGGAAAGAATACAGCCTAATTTGCTTTGGTTCACCTGCCAAAAATGTTTCAATTGAAGGCTTTCTTCTCTAGAGGATAGGGGAAAGGTTAGTGATAAAGCCTGATTGTTTAGTAATTTTCTGCCTATTAATCCATAAAGTCAATTGCCTTTTTAAAGAAGACAGCAATAGTTTACTTCATTATTTTTACAGCAGTTTCTGTTTAAGTTAACATCACTTTGCCAGTCCACTCCAGGGAAGTGGGCCTGAAAGATAGATTTGCACGTCCCTTCTTTAAATGCCTGCCTTCCTACAATCTAGATGGTTAAGTTTCATGTTTACATCTCAAGTGTTACTATGGCTTTGGAGAAACTGGTACTGGACTTGCAGTTTCCCTTCATGTCTTGCTAGTTAGCATTGCTTAGGGCAGGCAGTGTGACTTCTTCCAAAAATGAATGGTGAGCTGCAGTTTGCAGTTGGACTTGTCAGGTAAAACATGTTTTATGTCCAGCTTCTTAGGCAATGACATGTTGGTTTATGTTCTCCCCCGCACCCTGTTGTGCGCTAAGTAATGTCGTACTATCACCTTCCATTCCTCCTAAGATTATTTTCTGGCTTCAGCAACACAAAGGCTTTTCGTGGTGACTTTTAAGAGTGTCTGATTGAAGTCCGTTAGCTCTGTGCCGTCTATTAAACTAAGTCTCAGTCATTGGCTAGCAATAACCAACATGTCAGAAATTATGACCCTGAACCTTCATTTATTAGTTAGGACTTCAGTGAGCGTGACATATGTGATAATGAGTACTGAAGGAAAATGTAATTAGTGTTTCTTGAGTTTTATTTATTAAAAGGACTAAACAGAACAACCTGGCTTCAACCTGCAGGCTTTCGTTTCTGTTTTCCTTAATACTGTTTGCTGTTTTCTTTTCATTATCTAAATCATAGCTGTTGAGTGGAAAAAAAAAAATCAATATAATTTACTTGTATTACGTCAGTTGCCTAAATCCCACAAGGTCTACAATAAATTTGTTTTCTTTTAAATTACAGGTAAAATGCCAATCAGTAGATTTGACTCAAGCTTTTTTTATTTTTTGTTTTTGTTCTTCATTTTACTATAAATTACACCTTGGATTAAATCTACTTTGAGGAACGTGGAAGATGTTAATTTCCCAAATAATGGGCTGTTCAACCATTCAGGCTTGGTAGTGGGCAATATTAAATTATTTTTTGTAATATTTCTAATGTGGGGAAAATATGCTATGTTCTGTAAGGCTACATTTTCAACTTTATCTTCAGTAACTTTTAATGCTGTTGGGCCATTTAGATTATCTCTTGATAGAACTGAGTAAAACTGTCCAGCAGGAAGACCTGGATTTTTAGCACCTGCTTCATCTTCTGTGTTTAGGCATAAAACAAACACTGATTTTTTTATAGCAGCATGTTGGAAGAATGGAGTTAGAGCAAATCATGCATTGTGGAGACACCCTGTATCTTTCCTCCATCGTATAGAAACAAACGAGTATGTTCTGGCTTACATGGTCTCAATAGTGCCAAGCTGGGTTTAGAGGAAAAAGGAAGGGAGAGGGAAATCGGGATGGTATTCATGTTCAGTGCGTGAAATAAATATATGCTAATTGTTGAACTGGGATTTGGCAAAACCAGTTTGCTGATATGGAGGACATATGCGTGTGTAGGGGTGAACTTCTTAGCCTGGTTTCCAAAGGAAGAAAAAGCTTACATAACTTTGCTGCCTGTTTCTGTGCCTGTCACACATTTTAACTCATTGTCGAATGTGTCTCAAGCTGGCCAGATGGGTGGTGATCGCAGTGGTCCTAAAATAGTCTACCGCAGCCTTTAGCCGAGAGGACCTGTGCTCCCTGCCCCGGCACTTGTCTCTGACCCGCTTGGGTGGCGGCGGGGTGGTGGGCGCTTGCCCGTGTCCCCAGGCAGCTGCCATGTGGCTGGCCAGCCGGTGCCTGCACAGGGATGGATCAGCCACAGCTTGCCGTGCGCACTCTCTCTCCCCCAGCTATCAGGTCACATTAACCTTGGTAGGTGTCCCCTACCAGTTCTTAAGTGTTGGACTGGGGGGAGGTGGGCAGATGCACACACAGAAGGCTCTGTCTCTGTTTGTGGCTGTTTGCCTGGGCTTCATCAGCAGAGGAGTATGGATGGTCTCTGCTGGTGGGGGGGCTGTAGGCCAAACACCTCGCGTCACTGAGTTGAGACCCATCCTGTGAAGATGCCGTGACAAGCGTTAGTGGTTTTTGACTTCTCCCGCTGCAGGACAGAGCATCCTGTTTGCCAGCCAGATCGGTCACCCGGGGAGGTCTGCTGCTTGCCTGGATCCATGGCGTTGCTGAGAGGCTGCCTCGGCTAATCTGGCGCTCTGACTGCTTCCCTGGTAGCTCATCTAGACTGGCATCAGTGAAGTGGCCAGGAAAAGCCCTTGGCAGATTGAAGGTGACTGTGGGGCTCTGGGGGCAGAGGTGAGAAGGATGGGTGCCCGAGTGGCAGGCTCCTCAGTCCTCCTGCGTAAGGCTTGATTTTAATGAAAGCTTACTGAGAACTCAGGAAAAAAATTAATCTTGTGCAAGAAGGCTGGAGACTTTTAAAGAAGGCACGCTTGACTAGGCAAGCAACTGCTTTGGGACCTGAAACTGAGAAAGGCAGCATGCAAGAAGTGGAGCATACGAAAACAAGGACACACAGCGGAGGAGGAGTACAAAAGCATAGCTTGGTTGCATAGGAATTAAATCAAGAAGGGAGTAAAAAAACAAAAAGGCCAGTTACAGTGAAAACTAGCTGTAGTAACAAGAAGGGATTCTTACACTAGATCAATAGCAAAGGGAAGTTCAGGAAAGCTGTAAATTTGTCGGTGAATAGGAGAGACAAGCTAATATATGATGATACAGAACAATGGAGGCACCAAGTGCTTTATTTGCTTCAGGGAAAAGCCTCTGTATATGCCAGCATTATTTGAGAAAGAGAGGCACAGCCAACAGCTGGAGAGCAACAGGTTAGGGGCCACTTGGAGAAGCTGGATATATTCAGATTAGTGGGACTGGATGAGAGCTGCTGAGGGTGCTGAATGAGCCGGCAGATGTGAGACTGCTGCAGAAAAACTGTGGGGCTGGAGGATGTCCCCAGTGAATGAAAAAAGGATGCATTTTACCCGTCTTTAAGAAAGGCAAGAAGGAACATCTGGGCAACTACAGGCTGACCAGCTTCACCTCATGGCCTGGAGCAGTCACCAAGTACATTCTCATTTCCAAACACATGAAGAACAGGACGACAGAAACAGTCAGCATATACTTAGCAAGGGCAAATTGTGCTTGACTCACCTTATTGCTGCCTTGGATGACGTGACTTGCTGTAGGGGTGAGGGAGAGCAGTAGATGCCTTGAATTCAGCAGGGCTTTTGTCGCTGCCTCCCCTAGAGGTTTCATTTGGAAGCTGAAGTATGGGCTAGGCAAGTGGAATTTTAGATGGGTTGAAAATTAGCTGCTGAAAGATTAGTGGTGCTTTACATCCGGTTGATGGTCTCTAACAAGCAGGGTACTCTAGGGGATGATGCTGAGGCTGACACTGTTCGGGTTTTCATCAACAGCCTGAGTCATGAAGCAAGAGAATTTGCAGATACACTAAATTAACGTTGTTTGACATTCTGGATGGTAGAGCTTCAATCCAGAGAGAGCTCAAAAGCGCTGAGGACTCGGCCAGCAGAAACCACTTGAAGTTGTCTTAAGATAAATACAAAGTCCAGCACCTGGTGCGAATTAACCCCATGTGTTACGTTGAATTGAGCATGAGCCATAAATGTGCTCTTCTTGCAAATAAGGCAAATCGGGCACCAGGCTACACCAGCACTTCAAGGAAAGCTTTTATCCCCTCTACTTACTGTTTGTGAGGCTGTCTGGAATGCTCCATTCAGTATTGGAGGCCCCCCACTTCAAGAGGTAGGTAGAAGAGTTGGAGAGGGACCATTAGGAGGCCTAGCAAAATGGTGAGGGGCTTAAGGAATGTGGCTGCAAAGGACAGGTTGAGAGTTGGGCTTTCATAGTCTGGAAAAGAAGGATCTGAAGAACAATCCAACAGCAGCTTAAAACTTATTGAAGGGCGTTTACAAAGGTGTTAAAGCTGACCTCTGTTCAGCAGTGGCAGATGGCAAAAAGAGGGATGAATGGCACAAATTGTAGTTTGGGATTGAACAGTCGGGAGGAACTTTTATCTGCAGGGGCAGAGCAGCACTGGAAGAGGTTGCCCACAGAAGTGTTTTGATCTTGGTCCTCAGAGGATTTTCGGACTCATTTGGACAGAGCCGTGGCTGACTTGATTTGCTGTTAGCAGTAGTTCCCACTTGGGCAGCAGATTGGGTAGAAGTCCGTTCCAGCCAGCACTTCTTTGATTCTGCGAAGTCTCAGAGACACAGGGGATCGGGAGACAGTTTGGTTCAAGTATGGTGTAAAAAGCTGTAGGAAACCAGTCTTCGTTCAGCCGAATGCTTTCATGGACCACTTGGTCCATGGTGTCGTCATCCCAGATATCACAGGTGACTGGAAAAAGAGGTGCTTCACTGTGAATCTTTTAAAATGCTATAGAATTATAAACAAAAAGGTGGTTACTCTGTCAGTAGCAATATGCATCCGCTCTAGGAGCGTACTTTGGGCCTTAGGGAAGTAGGCTTTGCATGTGGATCTCTGTTCAGTGTTATCACTTAAGCTGAAATAAAGCAGCTCAGTATTTTTACACCTGAGCTATAATTTGAAAAGTTTACAACCACTTTTTTGCTGGAGGCACGGATACTTTTAGCATAGGTAGTTTGAAAAGCTACAAGCGTTGCCCATGTATTCTCAGCTCATCTCTTCTCTTCTGTCAGCGTAGATTAGATAAGGGTCTAAAGTCCTGAAAGTGTGGCCCATTTGATGAGTACTGCCTGGATTCAGGGAACCTGATGAAAACAGATGTAATTCCAAGCTTGACTGCTGCTTGCTGTGCTACTGCTTAGTCTCACGGTCTGGTTCAAAGAGAGCATTTTGGTTCCACTGAGTGATGGCCAATAGTGGTATTTTTCTATACTTTATCTTTGAGAGACTAAGGAGATAGTCTGAAAGTAAACATATCGCCATCTTTTTGTCCTCTTTCATGTTTTGCATCTGTCTTCACAGAGTGCTCTGTGTGTGCTCGCATGCTTGTAATCAAATTTTTAGTGCCCTGCTTATTTTTCTTTCTAACTGCTGCTCATATCTTCACAAAAAGCTGTATTTGTACACATGAAATGATTGGGTGTATGCCAGTACAATGTGAAAGCAATAAAAAGAGATTTTCACTGCTTCTTTAAAAGATTAAACAAACTGCAGAACTTCCAATCAGTTTATCAGATTTCTTGTTTAATCTCATCACTATGCATGGAGCCTCTTCGCTGCTGTAGCTTTCATTAGTGTTTATGCAAATTTTGTGTTAAATCCCATCAGTAATAATCTAGTTTTTATTAGTTAGGCAGTTGTGTTGCTTGGAATTATCTGAAGTTATGTTTGGCTGCTGAGGAGCAAAGAATATCTGAAATCCTCATCTTAGGGTAAGCCTAAACTGTAGTCGCACCTTTTCAAATACCATGGAACTAGGTAGCTTGGTTGACAGTAATAGTGCAGTTGGTTGCAAAACCATGTGCTGCTGCCATTTATGTGGTTATTGTTACAGATATGGAGGTACTGTAAGGGCTAAAGGAGCACACGAGCGACATAGCAAGACGCCTGATGTGCGGGGATATGGTGGACAAGTTGCATGAGCTTTGCATGGGCAGTTTATGCACCTGGCCTGGAAGGTGTGATGCATATGCACTGACCAGATGCTCTGTGTATCTCCATAATTAACTCGCTGGATTTGGGAAGGTTTTTTCCTCTTGGTCTTTGTTTCTAGAACGCTGAAGGGAAACGTGGAATATGGACATGGACCACTGGCTGGTGGTTTTGCTGTACCACCCATCATTGCACCACAAGACCACAGCTGTGCCTGCCCAGGAAGTGTTTATATTTTGGGTGTATGTGTTTGTATCTTGGGTGTATCTGCATGAAGCATAATTATACTTTTGAATGCAGGATTGAGATTCCTAAAATAGACTCAGGATCTGACCTGAAAGTTATCTGGAAAGTATGAAAGTATGTGCTCAGATGTATTATTGATGCATGGTGACGGAAGCCCAAAACAGCTGCAAAGCTGTTTTAAATTGTCTCTGTTTATTTTCTGAGCTGTATGCCTAATGAGAGAATTTCTAAAGCTGATACGGCAGGTCAGATGGCATGTTGCTAATATTCTTCATCACTCTGCTCCTGTGGCCAAGGCGGCTGACAGCTAATACCTATGTCAGTGGCGATTTATGTAATTTTGGTATAATTTCTGTACAAAACAACTTGTTTTGTGGAGCTAAAAATTGTCAGATAACAGTGGTTCTGATTTGGGGTGGTTGCTTTTTAGTTGCTACTTACTTGTGGAAGGAAAGCATGGTCTAGTTTGAAAATTAGGGTCATCAGTCTGCTTTTGTAGAAGCCACTTCTGAAAAGCTGATTTTTTTTTCCAGTTGCTTGTATTTCGAATGTAAACGAAAATTAAAACATTATCTTTTATTTTCTAGTACCAAACCGGAGTTCTTTAGCTAATCAATTATACAGTCATTAAAGATTGGAAAGGACCTTTCAGATCATCTTGTCTTTTGCACACTGTTAAATAAACTGTTAGTAAAATTGGTTCACACACAGCAATGGTTGATACACCAACTCACAAGGAAGTAGCAAGGAGTGGTATGTTTGATGAGTATCTGGATTTAGGAAAGAAAAGATCTACTTTGATTTTAAGCCTAGGTTTTTAATGTAGAAACGGTTCTGAAGGCTATGTCAGTTTTCTGCTTTTCGTCTTCGATGCAACCATCCTAATTTCACTTTGCATATGAATTATGCAGCTTTCATCAGCTCTGTTAATAATGTTGTGGGTCATAAATAAGACTCAGTACATGTTATAAATGTCTTAGAGTCACTAAAGGTCCTAAATCTCATTGGCTTTGGGAAGAAATTTAGTATGTGATCTTCTGATACATTAGGTGGCTTATGGTTCAGTCTGTTTGGTGTATGATGATTTTACTGGCATAGCATAAAATTGATTGTGTTATTTCTGTGAACCTATGTTCAGTACTTTAGCTTCAGATGTACGTGGCTGCTCTTAGTATTCACAAAGAAAAATCATGTGATTAATCTCAGTTTGAGGTTAATGATTTGAAACCTCCAAATTTGCAGGTAAGTGATCTGGAACAGTGTAGTCTGTCTCGGTTTCATGTACTGGGTTGTATTTTGTATTTTTGAAGTGATGCGCCTGTTTCAGCACTTTTCTTGGGTAGTTATTTGATGTTACCATCTTCTAAACATATAATAAAACTACATAGTATTAATAATTAGATGTTCATTTGCTAGGATCTTATGCATAATGCTAGATTTTGCAGTTCTTGTGGTTTATGATCCTCAGGTTATGTTGTACATCTCAAAAGTTTTAGAGGATTGGCTGGACTGTACAGCCAGAGTGCACAGAGTATCATTTTGTTTTCACTTGGGCTGGTCATCTGCCTGGCATCGTCTCTTAATTGCCTCCCAAGTAAAATTAACAGTAGTGAAGTCAGTAGTAGCGACTGACTTTAAACCTTTTCTGAGTCCTAGAAGGACTTCTTTTATTTTGATAAATAAGTTTATAATTTTTAAAATGAATAACACATCAATTGGAACTGTGAGACCTGTAGGACATGGTCATGGTGTACAATAAAATTTGGGAAGTTTATACTTTTCTATACCAAACACTGGAGTAGAACTGCCTGTTCCCTACAAAAGGAATGATGAATTCCTGCAAATACAGAATTACCTTATGGTTTTTCTCGATTCATGTTCTTTCTCATGTGCGTTCCCACATTTGAAACTCTAGAGTTTGCACTCTGGCTCATTTTACTGGGCAGAGGATGATCTTTATGCTGGGGTAGTCACTGGGTGCCTTGTGGCTTTATTTTCCCCATTTCTGCTGAATGAAGAGCGGGACCTTTAAGAAGCAACGTTCTTTGAAAACAACTCGGACGTCTGGAGGAAAAGAACACAGAACTGGAAACAGCAATTTTTAAGCACACAAGAGGCAGTGGGTTGCTGCGTGATGACTTCGACAAGCCAGCAATACAAAAACATATATTCGTATTCTCCTGTCTCCTCCTTGGGTTTATGCATGCATAAATTCATATGCTGATACAGCTTCTAAGTCTGTAGTAATACTAAAATATATTTTAAACAGTGTTTAGAAAATAAATATTTCTTCCACTGCAATGAGGTACACAGAGGATCTTACTTCTTTTCTCTTGTCTAGTCTGGTTTAGATGTTTTACCTTTCCTTCCTTCATTAATCCATGTGAGTATGGAAAAAACCTAATTGTTTCAGTGAGCCAATTCTGACTAAATCCTTTGAAGCAGAACAGCATGTGAAACTGCTTGTGCCCATCCATTACCCAGCCGTGCAAGAGAAGGGGGGGGAAAAAAAGCACCTATATATCATGGATTATATTTTGCTTCAGGCATTCTCTGACCTACTGTATTATGATTTGGCAGCTACATAAAACAATTAAAAACTATTTGGTTTCTCACCAAATACATTATATAAAAATAGAAAATACCAGTAATTCAAGCCGTGGAATAGCTTTAGATGGATGATTATTCTGAAGATTTTAATAGTCCAATAAGAACCTAATCTAATTGCATGTTGAAATGAAGTTAAATATTTTCCAAATAGATTAGAGAAAGGGAATTGCATTTTGGCAGTGTGGTACAACACTCTTCTTTCTCATTGAGCACACACATTTAAAACCTGTATAATTTTGACTAAATGAACGCCTCCCAAAGGAAATAAATATAACCAAATGATTATGATATCCACATCACCCGCTTAGCAGAGGATCACCGACCGTAATGCGCTGTCTCTTCAGTTGTACCCGTAAGAGCCAGCTGCCTCTGTTTCCCTGTTATGTTCTGTGCAGGACATCTGGTGGGGTAAAGGCAAGTCCTGATCGAAGTTTAAAGAGGGCCGAACCCTAACAAGGGCTCAGGTGTGCATCTGGGACAGCGGCATGAAGGCTGACTGGTCTCTGCGCAGCCAGCAGTGCAAGGCTGGAGTCAGTAGGGACAAAGATCCCTCATTGACGGAGCCTCCCCAGCGTTTCGGCGCCTGTGGAGAAGACCCTGGAGGGCAGAGGGCTGCAAGGGCTGTCAGGGATTAATCCTGCCCTCCCTTCAGGTGCTAAATGAAAAGGACTGGAAGCAGCAGTTCAGGTCAGAGCTTTTTGATAACAAGGCAAGTCTTGGATAGAGCGCTTGACTTTCAGATGGATATGACCTTCTTGATCTTGTCGCTTCTTCAGCTATTGCAGGTTGGTACATAAAGCCCACACTTCTGACCTATGGAAAATGAGCACGCCTCACCTGGGCGAGGTGTGAACAGGGATATGAAATATTCATACTGTGAATATTAAGCACAGGGCTAGGATGTGGCTGCAGGGGAGAGACTACAGCAAGGGGAACTGCAACCCTTCCCCTTTGCAGCTCTAAAACATCTCCTGCTTTTGAACAACTCTCTCCTGATCCTTTGCTTCTGATTTTATTTTATGTTACTTGTCCTGGTTTCAGCTGGAATAAAGTTAGTTTTCCTCCCAGCAGCTGCTGTGTTTTGGATTTAGCAAGAGAAGAAAGTTGATAACACTGATGTTTGCAGTTGTTGCTACGAAATCAAGAACTTTTTCCAGTTTCTCACACTCAGCTAATGAGCAGGTGGGCAGGAGCTGGGAGGGAGCATGGCCAGGCAGATAGCCCAAGCTGGCCAGTGGAAATATTCCATACCACAGACATCAGGCTGAGTTTATGAATGGGACAGGGGGCATGAAGTTTTC
>Ga0181612_166284_pt1 | contig 16415 bp, 6 predicted proteins | sample HoacroProtozoa21_FD_119630 | JGI IMG/M metagenome (GOLD analysis project Ga0181612, IMG submission 119630) | Hoatzin crop microbial communities from Cojedes, Venezuel. Combined Assembly of Gp0051906, Gp0051904, Gp0051908
CAAAAAGTAAGCAATACATATTCTAAAAGAAAAGATGTAAGAAATTACTTTATGTTTTGACTTTTAAATATTGTAAATAGTTGCTAAATAATTCATATCGACGCAGTCAGAGTTTTATTTTAGAGGAAGTATGTTTTCTAAATTTCTGAAAGAAACAATTAACTAGGGCAGATACCTAAAATCTCCTCTGGTAACTTTTAATATTTTTTTAATGTTCATTTCTTTAATCTCATAGCAGCATTAAATGGTCAAAGAGGTAGTGGCCTGCAGGCTGAAGTTCAGGGGACACCTTTCCTTCGGGGAAGGGAGGGAGCATTCTTTCCTGTTTTCTATGCATTTTATCAAAAAGATACGGAATTTGTTTACCCAGTTCTTTACACACTAGTTATTTATCAGACAAACTTATGGAATTTCTTACTAATACAAGAAAAAAATCTGTTCATGTCTGTATTGTCTAAAGACTGCTGGTTCTCTTGTTGGACTGATGTTCCCTAGAGCTGCACATAAAATAGGAAAGCAGCAGGCACTGAGCAAATACAGGGATAGTATCCTGATAGTGATGCTGTTGCTTGACAGTGGTTACCTTTATTTAAAAAAAAAATAAATTTCAGTCACCTTACTGTGTGGATTCTTATTTGGAGGTGTTTGAAAGATTTTCAACTTTTACTTCATTTAGGATAGTGGAATGATTCTTACTGTTGGAGATTGTTCAAATTTAAATGACGCTACTTTCTTTGTGTCTGTCTTGACTTTGGACATCAGGCCAATTTGAGTATTTGTATATTAAGTTTTATTCCTGCCAGGAAAAAGGTTGGCCTTCTAGTTTTGTCTCTAGCATTGAGTAAATTGGTATTTATGGCTTCATAAGAACAGAGGGTTTAGGAAATCACCAAATGGCTGAGGTTGGAAGGGACCTCTGGAGGTCATCTGGTCCAACCCCTCTGCTCAAGCAGGGACACCAGGGTTGCCTGGGACGATCTCCAGATGGCTTTTGAACATCCACAAGGATGGAGACAGATACATGATGCTTTTGAAACAGAGTTTGTGACTCGGCTTTTGTTCATAACTTACCCTTCCCATGACTTTTGATTAAATTTAGCCGATATCAGAATATTAATTGCCAGTTTTCCTAGCTTTAAACCTAGCTTCAAAGTAGATACCACAGATATATCCTCTAGGACATAGAGGATTCTTGCTGGTTTTCTGGGCTCATCTGGACTGGTATAATTTTTAAGTCTTGACCGAGTTAATTTGTTATCACATTTATCTGTCCATTTGCCATTAGTATACCTAAAAAAGAAAAGAACAGATTTCTGTGGTTACATTGATATTTAGTATTTACACAGGTTTTTTTGTTGGAGTGTGTACAATTCTAATGAAATTTCATGTTCTGTACTTTGGATTACTTTGACACTTCTTTGGTCTGAAGGTCCACTTTGTGTAATTCAGTGAAAATAATCCATTGACAGCCTAGTTGATTGGCGAGGACCTGTGATTTATTTTTGTCCCTTCAATTTCTTTTTACAAAGCTTTTGCATAACACTATATAATGTTTTAATGTATTAGAATAGTTAGAATGCAATTCTTTTGATGATGTTTTATGTAAGAAACTGTTACAAGCTTGATTTTAATCTGCAAATGAGTCTTGCAGCATTTATATAACAGTGGTTTACTGGCATATGCAATTTGCGACTAGATGTTAATTTCTTGTTCTAATTTCTTATTTTTCAAGAAGTATAGCAATTCTTTAGTTGTCAGCGTGATACCTGTATTAGTGTTTGAAATCTGGCATCTAGCATGTTTCATAGGTTTCTAGGATATGTCAGGTACTTTGATTTTTAAATGGTGATAGGGATTGCTGAATGAAGTTATGGTACTAAAAAGATACTAAAGAGGAAGCTTTGTAAACAGAAAAAATATTTCATGCAGGAATGCATGAAACCTTGTTCCAGTGATATTCTAGTGGACTAATTCTGATTTTCTTTTTTTATTATTCTCAAATTTTAGATTTATCCATGGCAGTGCAAAAATTTTCACAGTCTTTACAAGATTTCCAGTTTGAGTGTATTGGAGACGCTGAAACTGATGATGAAATTAATATTGGTAAGTACATTCTATGCTCTGGTTGCAGTGGCATTTTAGATTGTTTCTTATATATTTAATATGATACCACAGTTAACAGTTTTTCTTCAATGGAGCATAGAACAAAAATTAAAAAAAATTCAATGAATAGAAATCACGCAAGACTTCAAAAAGACATGTCAAAAAGGCTATGTCTTCATGACATAGCTTGGTTCATTGTGGTGCAAAGTATTCAGCAGTACTTTGTCAACGGAGTCAGCTATTAATCTTCTAAATTCTGCTGCTATTTTTAATTTCCAGCCAGTTTTCATTGGGATACTAAAAGATATGCAAGTTTCCTATGAAGTACCATAGGTCTGCAAAAAACCACTTAAGTGCCTAGTAAGACACAGGAAGTATTTAAGGGCCTAAAACCAGGAATACGTTCTTTACAACTTTTGCATTCCAAAGTATATAGTTGTCTGAGCTTTTGCCAGTAAAATTTACTAACTGCTTAATGTTTTGTCTCTGCACACACCCAGAACTTCTGCATTCGCAGAACTGAACAGCTCAGCTTGTCTTGAACATAAGCCTATTTAGCATCTTGAAAATATTCTTCCTTGAGCAGACTTAAACCTGGAAACATTTCTAGGATTCGGAAATTCTGCCATTCTTTATTGCATGGCATTGCCGCGGTTGCAGTGATGCTTTCAGGGAGTGCTGCAGCAGCTGCAGTGCTCCAGCTCCTGTTGGTGAGAAACCTGTATTATAATCAGTTTTCAGAATGGCGAGGTTTGGTATCCAGAGTCTTACATACACATGGCCTCCATGTCTCTCCCAAAACTTCTGGGAAGAAGGAAGTTAAAGAGTTGGTTGCTTCTGGTTGTTAAAAAATAGTTGCTTCTAAAAATACATAATTTGGCACTACAAGAAGGAATGTAGGACTCATTGGTATTTTTAAAAAAAATCTATGTAATGCAGAGAGGAAACTTGAATTTGGGGTTTTCCAACCGTATCTCTTATTATAACCTATTTTCAAGTCTCCTCTCCCTTCAATATTTCCCTTTTCCTGGTTGAGTTACCTAATCATTGGGCAAAAGGTCTGACCTGCTTGCTTTCACTGGGAGGATGTGCCTCATCCTGATTCCTGCAAGACTGTGATAGTTAGGAGACTGTCATCAAAGATGGTTGGTATTTGGTCACTGTCTTCCACTAGCCTTTGGCAGGGGGAGGTTTAATTTTACTGACAAATAAAAGTGGGGGAGTGAAAACACTGAGCTGCTTCTATTCAGATATACACCCGCATATATTCTTAAGGTGTGCCAGGCTTGGCAAAAGACAAAAATGAATGGTGTTTATGCGCTCTTTGGCATTCTACATGTTATTTCTTGGCTGCAAAAGTTAGCTTGTACATGCTTTATGCATTTAAACTAAATCCATAGTATCTCAGTTGTCTTAGATTTGGTCTATAACTATTTTAAAGACAAGGGTTTGCATTTAAAATGAGGTGACTGAGGACAAAGACAACTTTCATTATACTTGTAACCTAAATGTAGCAAAGAAAAGACATTTTATTGTTTGGACATTAAACAGGCGTTTAAAACTATTTAAGAAAAAAACAGAGTTCATGAAGTTTGACAGCTGATTTATTTCACTTGGATCTTCAAAGAGAAGATTTCTAGCTTCTAAAGCACCCACTGCCTGATGGATTGTCGTGTACATCAAAGAAGCTTATAAGAGTAAAAGGTAAACTGACAGGAATCAAATTCAAGTCTGAGAGAGCTTGAATGGTACTGTGTGCTTTTATAGGGTAAGGCTCAATTTTTGATCTCCCTAGAGCCATGACCTAGAATTTGTCCATATCTTTAACATGACCCAACAAGCTAGATGTTTGCTTATCATCAAAGACAGCTTTGTATAGATGAATCCTGCTCTCTGTGCCTCCTTCTGCCTTTACTTCCTTTTTTAAGAATATCTACGATTGTGCAGGCCACTGGGAAGTTTCACGTCAGTCTGCAGTGATACTCGGTGATACCTGATAAGGTCTGTAAAAAAACACTATACATAGGGGCTTAACACAGGGACTACATTCTGACAATTTTAAAATACATTGCTATTTCAAGCTTAGCATTGGAAATCTACCCTAATCCACCTTAGCGTTAGAAATGCACCCTCTGAATAAGACGTTTTCTGTCAGGATATGATTATTTCTGTTAAAAAAAAAAAAGTTTCAGCTTCTTTCACAGTTGAAATATAAGTGAATTTTCTCTTTTTTTTCTTACCAATAATAAATATTTTGAACTGAGTTGATAGCTCCATGAATTTTTTTTTTAGGTAATACTGAAGTTGAAGGTCTCTGTTCAATAACTAAGAACAACATAATTTTTTGATTTTTTTGCCAGCCTGGGCTTTAATAGCAGCATTTAGTTTTATTTGCATTTCCTGTAACCTGTGCTTTTTTAGCTGCTCCCTTTATACAGCTCATCTATTCCAATAAGCAATTGACACAAAATACATGAGAAGTAGTTCTAATTAAGCTCCGTGACACACTCAATATATGCAGAATTATTATGATATTCTTCATATTTATTTTACTCTGTCTATGGTTTAATCCAGCGATTTATTTGGAGGTTTTGTTTTCTTTTAATTCCCATCTTTGTTTTCTAATTTTTATGATTTCTTCCTTCTTATTTACAGATATTTAATTCTTCCATAGAAGTGTTGTTCTTTTTTGAGAAAAAATGCATTTTATGTAATCTTTCCACATTGTTACAAGTTACCCAGGTTTATCTACATAGCCACTTTCAGCCATACCATGGGCACTTGAGAGTCAGACATTTTGTGCATGGATTGTTGGCTGTTCCCGTGACTTGCTTGAATAAGCAGATTGGCTTCTTCCTCAAATTATCTACAGCTTGATTTTTTTTTTTTTTTTTAAACTATGAACATCAAAGGATTCATGCTACAAAAAGCTTTTTGAGATTTTCAGAGATTTGCCAGCGAATTGGGTTTGGGCAGCGGTGGTCTTCAGCTTTGCTAGCTTTTCTCGTGAAAAAATCAACAGCTAGCAACAGTTGATAGTAGAACACGGATATTAGTTCCGGTTGCGTGGGATTAGCCAAGCTGAATTCAGCCAAGCTGAATTTTTTGCGCAATTGAAAAGTTACGGAGAAAGTGGCTTCTTGGATGCAATAATAACACAATGAATGACAGTAAATCATTAACATAGATAGGCATAGTAACAAAGGTGTGATGTAACTCACCCTTACTCTAAGGAAAGGGTGTTGCTTCTCTCATCTTCCTAACAACTGTGCTTCCCTCGGTCTGAAATAGCCAAGACTTGACAACACTTTGCCATTTGCTCTTTTTAGATATATCACCCTGTGCGCAGTTACTCTCAGCCCCCTTTGCAATTAATATTTTGCACAGAGATTAGATACTTTAAATTGACAGTGAATGAATGTAAAGGATGTCAGTCATTTGTCATGTCTAGTGAGAGTTTTGTGCAGAATAGATGCATGATTTCTACATGTTTCAAACCTTATAGGTAACCTAGAACGTAACACAGATGAGATCAGTGCAAAAATTATGTTTTTAATGAATCAAGTGTCTTTTTCCTCAGTGTACACTGTGCAGGCATAAATTTTGCAAGGACAAGGTTTGCTCAGTTCTTCCTTTCCTAATATCCAGTTTGTGTCACCTGATTCCTTCTCCAGGAATCTCCCTGGTTTTTATCCTCTTTTCTTCTGTTTGTATGATCTGGATTGTCGCTGATACAGATGAAAGTAATAAACTTTATTATTTAACTCAATGGAATTCTGTCTTGTTCCTTAACAAGTTCTTGTCTATTTTGTATTATGGCTAATTATAAATCAGTATGATTTAATATCAGCAGTGTAAGGCCACGCTCTGCAGAATTAAAAGAAACCAAGTCAAATAATTCCATTCTGATATTCTGGCATTTTACTTTAGTATCTGGTTTTTATTACTGTGTGCTCTTTAGGCAAAAGCACTGAAAGGCTGTGTATTTCACTCTGTTACTGCTGGTTTTGAGGGTTTTTTTTTTTCCTGAAGAGAATTATATTGATATATGACAGCTGTTTCAGGTAGCATCAGATGGTTGATTTAGGAATGTAATGGGATTATTATGATCTATAAAATCATTATTAATTGAGCAGCAAGGAATAGGTCAGAAGTTGTAAAATGTGATATCTTTCCTTATGGGAACTGAATTCTCCTCTTGCTGCTAGCAGTTGTGGCTCATGTGATCTTTGCTGACTCAAACCTCAAGTCATTCATGGGGTTATTAAAATTGCTAGCAACTAACCACCTACAGAACTGTTAACTCATACCATGCAATTATGTTGTGTACAGCAGTTAGTTTCAAGTTGAACTTTGAAAAATCCACTGAAATGTACTGGGCAGAAAGAACTTAAAAAGGAAAAAAAAAACCGAAAGAAAAAAACTTCAACAGTAGTTGTTTGTGAGAGTCCGCTGCTGTGTTCATAAGGCTCTCTTGTTTGAGTTGAGCAATGATGCCAGAAGCTCTGCTGTCTTTTTCGCTTGTACCGGGCATCCACATGCACGATACTTTTGAGTTAGCAGCTGCTTTGCCCTCTTTGAGAGCCTGTCAGAGGACAAGCATCCTGTTATTCCAAGCAGCAAATAGATCCATCTTTTGTATAAAACTACAGAAATAAGAAAAAAAAAAAAAAAAAAAAAAAAATTTCCTTCCCCCTGTCTTTTTTAACGATGTAGAAGCTTAGTTGGCATTCAGAGGTACCAAATTCAATTTTTTAAATGATACAAACTGCAGATGCAATGCTCTGTTAACATGGAGAAAAAACAAAAGGTGAATTTATAGGAGCTGTATGCCTACCTAAAGTGTGTGGAGGGAAATCTTGGCAAAGCAGTTTGTGGGCATTGCACTCTCCAAGTTTGGCGACTTTCTTTGGGAGCTAGTCGGGGGCTAATCAGGAGCCTCAGAAGGTAGCTGTCAGGCTAGTCATGATTGCAAGCCACTGTATCTCTGTTATGGTTTGTGGTGTGCAATGACTTCTTGAATTTGCCTGGCTGGTTCAGAAGTGTTTATTAAATCCCATGGAGCCACCTACGGTCTGAATCACTTGGATATCTTACAGGACATCTCCTTAATCACTGGAGGTTAGCTTTGATGTTCAGGAAAGTTCTTTTTAGGGTTAATATTCTACCTGCTTTGCATTGAATTCGCATTCATAACCAGGTTTCTGAATGGAATTACCAAATAACATACACCAAATAAATGTGAAATGAATTCCAGTGGCTGAGGTCTAGTGGAGGGGAAGAGGAGGATCTTGCTACCATCTTGAGGGTGGAGTTCTGGGGGTGGATTTTGTTAGCGTAGGCATCATCCCAATAACTGTCTTAGTGCTTAAGGTTGTTGACCTTGTGGAACAGAGTAGAGACAAGCGTATTTACAAAAGGCGTTTTTTTAGATGGGTGGGGAAGGGTTGAGTCCGGAATTAGCGTAGAAGGCTGTTTGCAACTGAGAGTGAATTTGCATAGAAAGATTGTATGCTGTTTTTCCACAGTAACTACATGCATAGATTTGCCAACTCTTTTTCCTCCAGTTGGAAGAATGAATTTTAAGATTAGCTTTTTAGGTGACCTTCAAAAGCAACTTTGCATAAGCTACTTGGAAGTTCTGAATCACAGGAGAGAGTTATTTGGTACTCCTATTGGACTATTTTTATCTACAAAAGTTAAATAGTAACAAATTATGGGAGGAACTCGGCACAGTCAGGGTGTGAAATGCCTGAAGCATTTGTTTAAAATTTGTTAAATATGTTCCTACTGTTATTTTTTTTATCCCTGGTGTATATTTAAACAAATGTCACCTGTTTCTGGAATGCTGTTGTTTCTTGACTCCAAGGAATGAGTGATTTTATGCTAGTGGTGGGATCCCATAGAGGCTTCAAAGCAGCATCTGCACCAGAAAGAGGAGGTTGGCATTCTGTTGGTCCAGCCCAGAACTCTTGTCCTTGCTGTGGAAGGTCAAATGAAGCTGACAAAGCAGGAAATGAAATAGTGTTACAATAGGCCTTTATCTGTGGAAGAGGAAAAGATAAAAAAAGAACATCAATACAGGTTTTGTTTTTATTTCTTCTCCAAGATATATATCAGAAGGTTACTAGAAGAATTTGCATGCTCCATTCCCTGTTACATTGAGATGCCAATTCAAATGAAGAAAATCAATTTGGGGTGGCTGATGCAGTTACTGCCCTTCCTGTCTGTCCTGCCCTACTTCTGTGACAGGAGTAGCTGGCTGTGAAGTAGGTGATCTCCTCAGTCACTGCACTTTACGTACCGGTGTGCTAAGGGAGTCTAAAATTCATGCTAGTTCACTGTAATATGTTGGGCTGCAAACGTGATGTCTCAGACTGCCACTTGCCTTGGAGCTCATGCTGTTTACAGAAGGCGGGTAATGGACAGCAGTAGCTTTGGTTGTCCTGGTGCATTCTGCTAAGGAGGTGGCATGAGTCAACATTTGATCTGAACAGCTGAGTAGGCATGTAGACATGCCACTCCCGGATCAAGATGAAGTATCTGTTTTGTGCCTTGTTAATAGTGTGATCTTCTGGACTCTTGTAGATGCATTCTACTTTATTGTCCTCATTCCATGCCTTCAACGTACCTCTTCTTCCGTCCTTCATCACTTAGCTTTGTAATTTCTAATCCCAGTGGAAGTATGAATGCCTGTGGGGAGACAGTCTGAGGACTAAAGAATTGCCTTACAGAGTTGGTTTGGAAATAACTGGTATGTACTGTGCTGCATATAATACACTTCTCATAAACAGGCATAACACTTTAGAGATGTCGAGTTAATACACCTCTTGAACAACAGGCACTAGTTTTCAAAAACAGGTAGTGGTTTGATCGACTCAGCTTTGAGATATTCATCTTCAGATTTGAGCAAATAAGATGAACTATTTATACTTTCTAAAATCAAAATCCTTAGTAGAGTTCAGGGTTCTAAGCACAGGAAGTCCTTGATCCCTTTGTAGGTCTAAATTCAACAAAGCAATTATGGCAAACCTAACATTTGTTGAAGTACTTGGTGGTATTTTTCCTAATTGAAGTGTTTCACCATTCAAGTAATAAACGCACTAAATTTTACAAATCAGAAAAACAGTATTAATGATTCTCAGCTGCATTCTGAATATATTGCTTTTCCTTTTACTTCCCCTACTTCAGCACCCGCAAAGAGCCACACACAAACAAGGTTTGTACAGCTGGAAACATTGAAATATCAGGTTTTTTTCCCTTCATTTAAAGTATGGATGTGCCTCTGAAGAATCAAGGATCTGGCAAACCTGAAATGTAGTCATAATTACTTCTAACTCCTTTGTTTATGGAATGCTAGGATTGAATATTACTTTTGCAGCTTAATATATTTTATGTTGCCCAGTGGTTGTTTTCCACATTGTCTTGTTATTCAACTGTAAAAAAAAAACTTGAGCATGAAGTAGCAATTGTTTTCTTAGAATGAAAGATTTGTATTCATAGTCAATAGTGCGATTCTTTTTTTTGTTTGTTTGGAGGCGAGGCAGGGTGCAAAGGAAAGCAGAAGAGGATTGAAAGAATCTCTGATTAGACCAGAATCTACCATTGATCTTATCTATTTCCATGGTTTTTAAAGCTGTTCTTCCTCTGACAAGCTGTGGATGTGAGTCAACTCTGGAGAATTGTGATCTGTTCAAGTCAAAGATCAATGGTTAATTTAGTTAAGGTAAAGATTAATTGGATTAAATGGACTCTTACAGTATAGGAAGTTATGCTGTTCATTTTGATGGGGGCCAATTCCAGATGCTAGGGTTTAAAGTGCTTCTGGAGACCTACTTTGAACATCACTTCATACCTGTTGGAGAGAAGATAATGTATTGAATATTGTTCCCCACGCCCTGCTGAGCTATGCAGCTATGGAGCTCAGCCTCAGGACTGCCGTGCTTGTGGCTCCATCAGGTGGAAAGAGGCTCATGTCTCTTCAGCAGATACGATGAATTTAAACCCTATTTTATAGTCACATAGAGACGCAGTGTTTCTTAATGATGACTTGTCTAAAACTGTTATCTCTTTATTCTGTGAGAACATGGTGCAAACAAGATTTGTTGTGGCCAGTCCCAAAAGCCTCCACCCCTTCACAGAAGTGTAGAAGGAAGAGGAGAGAAAAGGATAGTGACTTACGAATTTGTGGAAGGATTTTGATACAGTGATTTGTGAGAGCAAGTGACTGCCTGGGAGATTCATTCATTCTCATGTTCCTAATAAAATGGAAGAAATTGCTTAGAAGATTTAAAATGTGTCTACTGTCACTTCAGGATGCCACATTTTGGGAGGGGTGCTATAGGCAAATGGAGTCTAGAATGGGCTTTTTCTACCATGGCTCTAGTAGTGTTGTATTGAAGAATTGTGTTGAAGAATTCATGCTCCTGAAGATAGATAAATTTCCAAACTGAATGATATAATTTCAAAATATTTGCTGCTTTTTTAATCAAAGCAGAACACTAACACAGGGTGGATATATTGCAGCTGTTTTTTTAATAAAGTGTTAAAAGTGTGGTGGTGATAGTTGAACAATTGTTTGGTGTGGGGTTTTTTTGGTTTGGTTTTTGCTAACATACTGTGGGATAGACAGCCGTGATAAACTTAAAAAAACCTTTCAGGACTCTGGGAAACATTTTGCCCTTGTTTCATCCACCTAGAATTTTCTACTTCTATTTGCTTTGTGAGGTTCTTCATGAGGAGAGCATGGCAATTTGCTGATATTAAGTCAAGTAATTGGATTTGTTTAAATTGTGTAACATTGCATGTCTTAAGGTTATCTCTCCAAGTATTGTGTTTGACAAGTGCTGACAGTAGATGTGGAAATTCTAGATGACTTTCCTGCAAGTCATCTTAGTTTGTAGATCAACATGCGTAACTTTTTTGGTAGACTTTTGTTGAAAAGGAGTGGAGTGCAAAGTGTAGATGTCTTGGCTCAAAGCATTGCTTGAACTTTTTTAAAAGACTTCTGTTTTTTCGTTTAAATAATTGTGACACGATAGCTACTTTTTATAGCAAAGAATTCTTGAGTATGACACTCTTTGTAGCTTGATTTAGATAGTTACGCTGAGAAAGGTTTGTTTCAATAAAATCTGTAACGGGGAAAAGGATTTTTACTGCTAATTGCAGTCCTACATTTTATGCTTTACATATGTTTGGGGGAAAAAGCCCTTCATAAAATACCTTGTTATATTTGCTCATTAAATTTTGCAGAGTGAAAATACTTGTAAGTTAAAATTCCAGTTGCCTAATATGGTATGTGCATATTATACTGTACTTGCAAACACATCTTGCAAAGCTTTGGGCTTTGTTTAAGCTTAGATCTGAATGTATTGCCTTCTATGGTTCACGTGTTAGTCTGCGCTTGGAGGCACACGTGTATTGTGCTCAGACAGGAGGTTCCATGGTTCCTGTGGAGCTTGCTGGTCTCTTCTGCTGGTCTGTCTTGCCTATACAGTGTGACAAAACCTGGAGGACTGGTCGGGGGAAATGCTTGTGCCTGGTACGGCTGGCAAGGGAAGGAAGGGCTTTTAAACATCTGTTCATGGGGCACATTCCATAAAAACCGTACAGGGACTGAATGCCATAAACCAGGGGAGGTCAAGTGGGGAGACTGTTACTGCGTCTGTGACAGTTTCATCTCTGGTTTTGTCTTCATGGTGTATTTGGAGCACTTACTACCCTAGCCATCTCTCTGTCCTAATGCTGCAAAGAGCCAGTATGCTCAGAATGATGACGTAGGGGACAAAATACCACTGCATTTGCTGTGAGTTTACAGTGCTTTAACTCAAGTAGACAAAAGCCTTGGGATTTGTTTACTTTTAGTTTTACGGATGTCAGTAGCTGTGCACTGATAACATTTTCTGCTTGCCAGTATAGAATGGAAGATGTGATCATACTTAAAGAACAATATTTAGGCCTTGAAGCATAAATCTGGGCATAAAAGTCTTTGTCATTTTTCTTGCTTCCTCATTTGTTTAATTTCTTTGCAGAAGTTTTAAACCAGACATTTTTCATCTCTATGTATCTGTCTCTTATCATACTTTTCCTTTCTAATGTATAATGGGTTTGTTTGGCAAACTTGCATTTTTTTTTGTGGGGTAGGACAGTTATTTTCAAGAAGTGAAAAAATTTGGCAGAATACCTTTCCTCACAGTTCAAGGTGGGAATTGCCACAGGATGCAAAATTACTGCTGTAAGCTGTGCTCCCTGGGAGGATCTAACTCTTCCAGCAGTAGTTAGGATTTATTTTTTTTATGTCTGTGTTAAGTCAGGATAAGTCATCCTTGAAATTGGATGGAAATATTTTTTTAAAATTTCTTATTTTTAGTTAATCAGAGAAGTTTGAAGTCTGTATTAGGTAGAAATTGCTTCAAAATCTGAAAGATCATGGTACTAATTAGTAAAAAAGCATTGGATTAAGCCCTTGCAGAGTTTACTTATCAGATGAATTATGGAGCAGATAGTAAGAATGTTAATTTATTGAGTTTGAAATTGCTTGACTTTGTCTGCTCTAAGTTTGTCTTGATTCTATCACAAGAGCAGTACAGACCAGACAGAGTTGCCTCTACCTTTATGTACCCTTCCCATGATGGAATTCTGCAAGGAAATTTGTGGTTATTTGGGCTGTGAATTTAAACCCCTGTCTGCTGGCAGAATTTGCTGTCAGTGTGAGAGTGTCTGTCGGGGTATTTCCATGTAATTGTAAAACCTGTATACTTGAATCTTTTTTTCAACCTATGTCTTTTACTATCAGAAGAATATTTCATTGTATTATAGGAAGGCACACATAGCTATTTTCCCCTGTTCTTATGGAGATGGGAGTTGTGGTAAATGTAAACACAGACTGAAGGAATGTATGAGGTCCTTATTACAGATCTATAAAATCTGATATCCAGATTAGGGAAGTAAGAGAAACCAAATGGAGGATAAGGCAGCTCATCCAATATTAATTTTCCAAATTTAAACAAGACTGAAACCCCACAAAGAGGTGAACCATTATCTTACTATTCTAACTTCTTTTCCCACAATGGAATCTTCTAACATAATCTGTCTTTTGACACCAATATTCAGCTCAGAGTTACAGTGCATCTGATGTGCTCTTAGCTTACAAATTGGAATTTACGTAAATACCTAAGCAGTATTACCTTAAACCTAAACAAAACAAAACACTGATTCTGTTTCCTCTAATATCTTGGGAATGAAATCCAAAAGAGAATGGAGTTGGTAAGAAAAACAAGAGTTTCAAATCCCACACTCCACTTCTTTTGTCCTGTCTTCTGCTCTCCCAGTAAATATTATTTATGGTACTGATCCCTGTCTTCAAAACTGAAGTTTCACCAAAAATGTTGTCACTTGGAAAGTGAGGGAAGCAGACCTAGGGTAGAAGTGGCAGAGAAAATAGCAGCAGCCAACGAAAAATGGAAACCTGAGCCATAATCGGGAAGATTGAGCAGGCATGTACTTGTCCAAATACAGCTTTTCTGAAAAAGTTTAAAAAACCAAAACAACTATTTTCTGCAGGAATACATTGCAGTTGTCTTATGCTACTATTTTTTAAATTATATTACAGCTGTACTCAAGCCCAACCAGCACTGGTTATGAAATATTTATAAATTGCACAAGTTATTCTTTATTTCCATTTGCAGACTAAGGCACTGATCCTGCAGCTTGTTCCCTTTGAACTAAATTGTACGTCCATTTAAAGCTGTAGATAATGGTACACTTGTATTATAGGCTTTATTCAGTAGCAAAAAAGGAAGGAAGAATTGCGAACAAATCAGTCCAGGTTGTGACAGTGGTAAAGGAAATCTGTGTTGTATAAGGTAAGGCTGTATTTAGATTTGTAGCCAACATAGTGAAAGATAAAGAGAATGGGAGGCCTTGGCAGCCTTATTTCAAGACAGTCCTCCTTTGGGTTTACATTCTGACATGCTGAAAACTTGCCATACTGGTGCCATTTTGAGACATCCAGTTTAGTTACCTTCAGATATACACTACAGATCCTATGTGGCTTTTATGAGGTCCACATTCTTGTTAGGTAGAAAGTACCGAGAAAGCAGATTATTGTCTCTTTATTACAGATACTTGTGGTGGCTTGTTAGTGTTAATCTGAAACTTGTGATTTTTCTGTCTGATCAGAAAACCATCTGTTGCTCTTCTTGTCCTGCTTTCCCCCCGCCCACACTGTACTTCTTCAATATGGCTTAAAGCCACAGAAAGAAGGATGGAAATTTTATTTGATGTTGTGTTTTTTTTGAAAAACTGCTTGAAATACCATGTGTGGCTGAATAATGCTAGTCATTAAAAGCTTTGGAAATACGTCTGTGAATTAGTAACTATTTAGTAATCTATTTACTTTCATTTTAGAATTGGAAAAGAAAGTCTCTTCTCCCAGCCCTCCCAGCACTCATGGATCTTACATTTATTCTGCTTTTTCACTGACGTCTAGAAAACAAGTGTTAATCCTTAGAAAATTTCCTTATGAGTCAGAGGTCCATCTTGAATTCTGATTCAGTAATGTATTACTTACTGGGAAAAACTCCCTTGGAGGCTTTAGGTGAAGTGCGTGCTCAAGCATAAATTCAGAGCCTGCTATAGCACGTCTGTGCGGGATAGGACTGGTTCTAGAGAGAGGATGTGACTGACCTTTCTGCCAGAGCGTGGCGGGAGCAAGGTACAGCACGGTCCAGGTGCTTCCCCAGTCAGATCAGGAAGATATAAGGAAATCTCTGGCAGGCTTGCATATTTGCACCTCCTACACAGCAAGACATCATAAGAACAAATAACATATGTAGGTATATTTTTTTCCATGCTGGCATTCACATATCTGAAGATAGTGGTGGTATCTGCTTGGAATAGTATGAAAAGTTGTTTTGTGTACTTGAGAGTATTTAATATGCATTAAGACTGTATGTGTAAGCATAAGTTAAACCAACAGTCCATTTCACGGAAAAGAACAATTATTTGTATTTTATATTCCACAGTAAATTTCCGTTCTATCTTGGGTTGAACATTACCTTCCAAACTTGGCTTTATGTCTTTGAATTCAGTATTGGTCATGTAAAACTACTTCTAGGTTTCATACATGTTGCTTTCCTTTCCTCATTAAATACCAATGTCATCATACCTATTGTATGTAACATTTAGCAGTGCAGTGTAACGCTGTACTCTTCAGTATTAATCTAATTATTGATAGAGTATCTTCAATGATGTCCATAGGCATGTTGTTTTAAGGTGATACATTCTCTACTCAAGTATATAATAAAAACTTCAAAAGGTTTATTAAATACATGGGGTTTTTTCCTGTGAACTGAGAGTTGGTTTTAAATGCAGTAAACCAGAATTCTAGATCATAAATTAGGCGTATTTTAACAACACATTGTATAAATTCAGATAAATAGATTTTTATTCTTTTTAATTTCTCCCGCATTGGCTTAGTCCTACTCTAAGCTTCAGTTCTCTTTTGATTATGCGAGTGTAGCTGTCTGTGGAGCTGCACCTTGTGTTTGAAGTGATAGGGATAAAAAAAAACCAAATGAAATGCATCTTTTGGAAAAAAGGACATTGTTGATCTACCCCATTAAGATTTAAGCTGCTGGTACTGTTTGCTTCCTTATGAAGCGAATTAATTAACAGACTTATCATTTAAAAGTAAAGAGATGGGGTTTTGTTTTGTTTTTTCGTCAAGTAATGGGAGCTATTTCTCCTGAACAAGGGAAATTTTGCAGCAAATTATTGTGGGTTGGGAACACTCTAGAGAAGACAGCTGGCGACCTGTTTGAATTGTGACGAATGAGACCACAAGTGTACAGCCGGGTACATACACATTTGATTTTACTTGTTGGGTGTTGCTTTTCACAGGCGTGATTTCTATCATGATACCAAATGTGTCTTACAAGTCCATTGAATAGCCCTTAAATAAAAAGCACACTGTAAAACTATTTGGATTTTGTAAGATAGTATGTGCTAGTGACCTAAAATAAAGTATTAAAGCATCACTTTGTTTTACTTAAAATGGCCCAGCAATAACAATAATGCTTTCTGAAAATAATTAAAAATACCTTATTTGTTAGGTTACATGTTTTACTTTGTATTATTGATATGCTTTCAGATTATATTTCTTATCAGCACATTCCCATGACATGTCCACTTGCCAAATGCTTGACTCTTCCCCCCACCACACCCCCCCTTTTGCATTTACAAAGTTCACTGTAATTCTTCTGTGTCTACTGGGATTAAAAGGGAGTGCGCGGGGGGGGGGGGGGGGGGGG